>UMHM01081635.1_pt1 | contig 30259 bp, 26 predicted proteins | sample 1965501 | NCBI WGS metagenome assembly UMHM01 (sample SAMEA4836095, study PRJEB28245) | human gut metagenome | biome: gut microbiome; material: fecal sample | place: Denmark | collected 2008
ACTGAAATCTAATACTTTGTTTTTCATTTGGATTTACCTCCGATTTACTTTCGCCTTTCAGCAAAAACGGGGTAGCACCGGGAAAAGATAGAAATCTTTTGCGTTATTGTCAGTCGCACGGAAGTCAGCGAAAAAGCACAAAAATTGTTGCGTTGCTATCTCTGACACAATTAAAAGTCGTAGCGAGAATTTTTTGCCGTTGACTTTCGATTTTCACTGTGCTACAACGTAAACCCGAAAGGCGAAAAATCGGAGCGCATAAACATAAAGTCATAACAAAAAGGCGGTAGAATCAACGTTCTATCGCCTTAAATCGATATTATTTAGTTTTCTTTACAAACTTTCCGTTTTGACGGGGTTTCGTAAGCCAATCGTAAGAAATTTTCTTTTCCGCGACTTTTGTCTTAACGATTATCCCGGCAACGCCTTTTACACAAATGAAAAGGAACCACGGGTGCGACCGCGGTTCCCATTGGTGGACGATACAGGACTCGAACCTGTGACTTCCTCCACGTCAAGGAGACACTCTCCCAGCTGAGTTAATCGTCCGTCATCTATTGTTGCGCAAAATTCGCAGTTGCATGTTAAAATTACCATCGCAACACGTATTCCGCTCGTTTTGCTTAGTTAGTTTAACACAAATTTCACCTTTTGTAAATATTTTCGCGTGATTTTGTAAAAAAAATACGATAGGGTTAATTTAGCCATCACTAACAACCTTGGCAATGTCCTTTCTCGCGGCGAAGCCGTAAGTAGGGTAAGCGGCAGTGACCGTACAAGCCCCACCACGTGGGTACACTTTCACTCGCTATCACCCGAAATATTCGAAAAAATCCAATTCCCAAGGCACGAAGCGTTTTTGGCACCCGAGCGTGCCCGTTCAGAGTTACAGCCATAAACTATTTTTTGCTGTAAACTAATAGTGGTCAAGCCTCGGCTTGTGATGGCGAAATTAACCCTATATAAATATTAAAAGTAAAAGTTCTGTTTTACAAAAAAAATTCTTCGACTTTTCCGCTTCCTTACAAATCGATGCCCGTTCAACGTTACGTGTCTCTGTCGCTTGCCGAACACAAAACAAAGTTGTATAATACTATATTATGTGGGCAACGCCGCATTGCAAAACCGTTACAAACGATTACTGTACATAGCTGCAAACAGCCGCACAAGCGGCTGTTCAAACCCAAGTCCCGACCACCACCGCACACAAGCAAAAGAGGTACACAAATGGAAACTTTCATCGGAATACTTATCCCCTTTTTAGGCACGACCCTCGGCGCGGCATGCGTGTTTTTTATGCGCAAAACCCTCAGCGACACGGTTCAGCGCGCGCTTACCGGCTTTGCCGCAGGCGTAATGGTAGCCGCCTCGGTGTGGAGCCTGCTGATTCCTGCAATAGACCAATCCGCCGACATGGGCAAATGGTCGTTCGTCCCGGCAGCGGTCGGCTTTTGGCTGGGCATTCTGTTTTTGCTGCTACTCGACCACGTGACGCCGCACCTGCACATCAACGCCAATGCCGCCGAAGGTCCACGCACCAAACTTCAACGCACAACCATGATGGTGCTTGCCGTAACGCTGCACAACATTCCCGAGGGCATGGCTGTGGGTGTGGTATACGCGGGCTTTTTGTCGGGCAACGCCACCATTACCGCGGCAGGCGCGCTGGCACTGTCGGTTGGTATTGCGATACAAAACTTCCCTGAGGGCGCAATAATCTCCATGCCGCTACGTGCCGAAGGCATGAGCAAGGGCAAAGCGTTTGTCGGGGGCATGCTGTCCGGCGTTGTAGAACCCGTTGCAGCGGTGCTTACCGTACTTGCATCAAGCCTTATCGTGCCGGCACTGCCATACCTGCTTAGTTTTGCCGCGGGTGCAATGCTGTACGTCGTTGTGGAAGAGCTTGTCCCCGAGATGTCGCAAGGCGAGCACTCAAACATCGGCACTGTGTTTTTTGCCGTAGGCTTCAGCGTGATGATGATTCTCGACGTGGCGTTGGGTTGACGCCGCTATTCACGGGGAAAGACATTTTTCGACGAACGGCTTTGGAGCACACAATCGTCTTTTGCCCAAAGGAAACACAATGCAGGTTGTCGCGTTTTCAAAAGCAAAACGCACACAAAAAATAGTTGCCGAGCGCCGTCAACGAACTTACACTTACTTCAAAAAACAAACAACACTAACAAGGGACAAAACAATGCCAAAAGGATTTGCACCGCTGTATGACGACAACAGCAAAATACTTGTGCTGGGTAGTTTCCCAAGCGTAAAGTCCCGACAGACGGACTTCTACTACGGCAACAAACAAAACAGATTCTGGAAAACGTTGCAGACGCTGTACGGCGGCGAAATCGACACCGTCGAACACAAAAAGCAACTGTGTCTTACAAACGGAATTGCGTTGTGGGACATTGTTGCCGAGTGTGACATCGTAGGGTCCGCCGACGCAAGTATAACAAATATTACGTTTGCCGACATAAACAAGTTGTTAAAAAACACACACGTGTGCAAAATTTTGTGCAACGGACAAACGGCATACAAGTTGACCATGCAGGTTTACGACGGCGATTTGCCCGTAATCTGTCTGCCGTCGACAAGCCCTGCCAACCCGAGATTTGACCTGACCAAGTGGCAGGAAGCGTTGCTTGGGTAAAAGCAGACGAGGCGATGCAAAAATAAATTGCGAAAAAAGCCTGCAAATTGCAAGTGATTGCGAAAAACTTTCCAAAACACTTGACAAATACGGGTTTGCGGTGTATCATAGATAAGCACTGTGAGAGCAGAGCGGTTTATATCGCGGGGTAGAGCAGTCTGGTAGCTCATCGGGCTCATAACCCGAAGGTCGTTGGTTCGAATCCTTCCCCCGCAACCATTAACGACGGTGTTGAATCATTGCGATTCGGCACCGTTTTTTTGTTGCTTTGCGCAAATACGGTCAGAATTTGCCGTTATCGGCAAAAATGCACGAATTTTACACCGATAAATTTTTGATTTTTTGCCGATAATATGATATTTTCGCCGTTTAACCGACCGAAAACACTTTTTTCAAAAATTGGTTTCTTTGGTTGTTTTGCAAAAATTACGAAAGAAAATCCCGGCATTTGCGCCACTACTCAAACGGCAGGAATAAACAGTGTTTACCGCAAGGTGCGCCACAAGTAAAACCGACACACGTTATTAAAAGTTGATTACAAAAATTCAACAAAAACACTCAAAAAATTGCTTGACAATATTTGCAAAACTTGGTATATTTGCTTGCGTAAAAAAGGTAGACGGAATATTCCGTTTACCTTTTTTTGTTTTTGAGGTTAAAATATGCAATCCAGACAAAAGACATCATTCCGGCAGACAATCAAAAACCTGTTTAAGCCGCTGGACCTGACAACAGGGTCGAGTTTCGCCGCCATTGTCAAATTTACGATACCCATAATCATTTCGTACTTTCTGCAAAAACTGTACATTTTGTCCGACGCCGCGATTTGCGGGCAGACCCTTTCGGCAAACGAAGTGGCAGGAGTAAACGACACGTCCCCGATCGTGTTCATTTTTATGCAGTTCGCGTTCGGTTGCACCGCCGGGTTTTGCGTGGTAATTTTCAACCGTCTCGGCGCGCGCGACGAACATGGCGTAAAAAAGTCCTTCGCCACGCAGATAATGTTGTGCGCGGCAATCACGGTTCTGCTGACCGCACTGTCTGTCGCACTGATTAAGCCGATGCTGGCGTGGGTAAACGTGACGGAACAAAACCCCGAAGTGTACAACGCGGCGTACAATTACTGTTTTGTGATATTTTTGGGCATTTTCGCGCAGCTGTACTACAACCTTGCATTGAGCGTACTTCGTGCAATCGGCGACAGCCTTACGCCGCTGATGTTTCTCAGCGTGTCAACCGTGCTCAACATCGTGCTGGACATCGTGTTTATCAAGGTGTTCGGCTGGGGCGTAATCGGCGCGGCGGCAGCAACTGTCCTGACGCAATTTTTGTGTACGGTCGCTTGTTTTGTGTACATTTTTGTAAAATACAAACACATTTGGCCCGGCAAAGATTGCTACAAAGCATCGTGGAAGGAACTGTGGGCGCACCTCAGACAAGGGTTGCCGCTGGGCATGCAATTTTCCGTGCTGTCAATAGGACTTATCGTAATGTTATCCGAAACGGTGAAGTTTGACATACTGCCGTCGGGGCTGATGGTGGCAGGCAATCCCGCTCAAAACGGCGTAGGCGCGGCAAACAAACTGATAGACTTCTGCATGTCGCCCCTTGCCGCACTGGGCACGGCAATGGTAAGTTTCAACGCGCAAAACCTGGGCGCAGGCAAGGTTGACCGTGTGAAAAAAGGTACCAATCAGGCATTGCTTATCGGGCTTGTGGTAAGCGTAATTTGCGCGGGCGCAGGGCTGCTTCTCAGCATAAACGGCGCGTATCAGCACATCTTCCTCAGCGAGGACAAAATTTCCGCCGAGTCGCTGCGTTTCGGCACCACCTTCCTGTACGTAGACTTCGGTCTGTTCCCGCTGCTCGGCGCGTTGTTTGTGTTGCGCAATTCCGTGCAGGGCATTGGCGAATCTATCTGGACGCTTGCCGCAGGCGCAGGCGAACTGGTCGCGCGCGTAGTTGTCTGTTCGTTTCTGCCCGCTCTCGTCAACGGAAGCGCGGTCAATGCCCTGGCAAGCAACGCGTCCTACGTGGCGTTGTGCTTCGGCGACCCGATGGCATGGCTGTTTGCCACGGGCGTGTTGCTGTACCCTTATTTCAGATACATTCTTTTTCGCCGCGACGGACTGCCGACAGAAAAAATCGTCTGCAAAAAATTGGCGAAAGCAAGCCGCTGAAAGTTGTTTTCGGCGCGAAAATGTGGTAAACTTGTGCCGATATGCAAACGAACTACCGCTTTAACGTAAACGAAAACATAAAAAGGCTGATTACCGATTGCTTGCAGGAACTTGCCGCCATGGATATACCCGTAGCTACATCAATTTTCTTCCGCGAGGCAAAGGGACGAACCTACTACGGCACATGCTACCGGGGCAGGCGGACAAAACGTTACGCCGACTACGACTTTGTAATTTCCGTCAACAGATACCTTACGACGGAAAAGGCGTTTAAGGAAACGATAATCCACGAACTGTTGCACACGATAGACTTCAAGTCCGGTCACAAAGGCAAGTGGAAGGCATACGCCGACTACGTAAACAGCCGCACCGACTACAACGTTACGCGCACCGCCACGCACGCACTTGCGCCGCAGCCGCCGACAAGACGTCGCAGACGCGTCCGCACAGTGCATTTCAGGTAGCGACAATGCCGCCGAGCCGTCAAAAAACATAAAAACAAAAGGTACCCGAACGCAAAGTTCGAGTACCTTTTTTCTGCTTTGTTGTCAAAATTGTTGCCAAAATTGCAATACGTATGACTAATTTTGTTACATGCCGTAACCTTGCAGACGTCCTTTCCCGTCATTTTGGGCGGACATTTTGCGCAGTGGCAAGCACGAAACGTTACGCGGCAACCGAGTAATCGGTGTAGGGCAATGTCACGTCGGTGTGAGGCACGTTGTCCGTCACAAGGCGGATAAAGTCATCTGCCGTCACAACCACGACGTGTTCGTCAAGAAGGGACACAAGTTGCTTGACGTCGTTGTAGTCCATCGACCATCATTGGCATCAGTACCACTTCTTAAATCTGATTCGTTCCCTAATCAAATTTATGTTAATAAAGCCTACCGGCAAACAGAAAAACGTGTATTCCACGCTTCCCCGCTTCTCAACGCTTTTTCTTATTTCGTCGTACGTTTCGTAATATGGTATATGGCCACTACCTACCGCGATTTTGCGATTGTCGCCAAACACATCGCGGAATTGGCTAAAAAACACCGCTTCGACGTCGTAATCGCCTGGGGTGACATGAATACGATCTATCTCGGTTTTATTGTCGTCGCGGCTGTAATCAACTTTATCAGTAAAGCCAAATCTTTCGCCGTCGCACCAAACTCCGCGGTTGCTGTCGTGCCAAATCATATAGTTGCCGTCGTCGGTTTTTTGATACAACACGCCCACGTTTTGGTCGTTGTCGTCGTAAATAGCAAAACCCACTTCGCCATCGCACTCGACGATTTCGTTTTTTACAATTAAATTTACACCTTTGTAGGCAACAGCGCGCCCCGCCGCTCCGCACGGGAAACCACCGTCCCACGCGGAGTTTTGCGGATCGATTTTGTGCTCACAGACAAAGCAGTACGGCCATTTGTCGGGGATTATCGCTTCTTTGCAGACAGGACATAACTTCATAGTGTTTGTTTCCTCCTTTTAGATAAGTAGATTTGAATCGGCATAGTAAAAGAATCCACAGTTCATTTTTTTCGGCAAATTATAGCAGCCATGTGATCCTGAGCGTAAGTCGAAGCCGCCCGTGGAGATTTCTTATCGGATACGGTTCAATGTAGCTATAATTGCACTTCACTAGGGACGAACTCTAGTTTTACATAATATTTATTTCACACAAACGCCCGTTACGACTCGACATTTTTGTCACAATGGGGAGATGTTTCGACTACGCTCAACATGACATTGTTGTGTTTTTTGGGTAAGATATCGACTTTGTAAATAACGATTTACTGCCGATTCGGGTCTTCAGCCTAGGCAGTAGCAACAGCGTTTGAAACCATTTTACCGCCTTCACACCGATTTAGGCTACGTTAAGCGCCCTCCACGTACGTACAGTACGAGTTCGGTTGCTTGCCTTGCCTAAACAAGCCGCAAAAACAGCGTTCGCCGTGAAGGCGTTAAAACACTACGTGCCGCTAGAGTTAAGGAAAAGTATTTATAGCCGTTAAATTTGTGCAGTTGTCAATAGTAACTGAGGTATTTTGCCGAAATTGCTACATATTTGCGGTGGGTTCAAACGCAATTCCTACCGCCTATGCAGTGGAAATTTGAACGGCCTAGCAATTTACGCTATTAACGTAATAGCAAATAAATCTAACGCCGCTTCGTATGTCGGTAAAGTTGACGTCGTATCTGTCAATTTGAACGTCAAACAAATGAGGCAAATCGTGACGTCTTACAAGTTGACTGCGTATTTCGCTAGGCACCTTGAAGTAATGCAGTATTCTCTTGTCATCATCCAAAAGAACCAAATGCCAATAAGGTTGATTGAAAAGTTTTTCGTTGGGATTTGCCCAGTAAGCAATGTCCCCTTTGTGAGCAAAAGTAAACTCCCACGGAAGTTGAATTGCGTTTTGTGACAGAATCCTTCTAACCTCCGGCTTGGAAGGCTTGAAAGATGCACCACTGTTTACGTGTGTACCGCACATTGCGCCGACAGAAGAAGGTTGCGTCGCAACCGCTTCGTCTTGATTCAAAGAACCGACTGACACGGGAAAAACATCGAAACGATATTGATCGATGATTTTTTCGACGTTTACACCCTGCCCGTGATACTTGCCCATTAGATACCTCAGCATAAGTTGCTTGCACGTAACGGCGTTGATTTCCTTGCGAATAGCTTCTTCCATATTCATGTTGTATTCCATGCGTTTCTTCCTTTTGACTGCGCGCAGTGTAGTTGACTTTTGTAGTTTGTCAAGTCTCTACCGAGAGGATATGTTTTGGAACATATTGTTGTTTATTTGCTACAATAAGGCAATATACATTCCGCGCTTTTGTCGTTGATAATACTATTATACTGCAGCAATGAGGTCGGCGGGTCGAAAAAAATGCGACAATTGTATTTTTCCAAAAAAGTTTTTTCGGCAAGCTTCCGTTTTAAGTTTTTCGTCAAATGACGAAATATGTCGCTTCGCATATTGACAAAACAAAAACCCGTGATATAATTGTTTCACTCTAACTCGGCGTAATAATAATTACTATACAAAGTTACTCTTTTGTCTATCGGCAAAGAAGCACAGAACATCTTTTTAACGCCGAGGAAACATTGATTTTTGCACATATTGTGCGAAAAATTGCAAAATCGCAGGAAAACTTACAAGTTGTTGCACTATTACCCGTTTATCCAAGCGGCAGGATAGAAAAATATTGTGTCGACAATCCTAGGAGAAAAACATGCCTTTCAATATTATTTGCGGAGATATCACCACCCTTAAATACGACGCCATTGTCAATCCGACAAATCAATACTTGATTGCCGGCGGCGGAATAGACAAAGAAATTCAATCGCTCGCGGGCAATCCATTGTTAATTGAAAGAATTAAAATCGGCACACTAAGCATGGGACACGCCGCAATCACCAACGCATACAATATGCCCTGTAAAAAAATAATACACGTTTCATCCCCGGAATGGATAAACGGGCTGCACGGAGAGGACATTTTGTTGGCGTCTTGTTACACCGAAGCGTTACGTCTTGCCGTCGAAAATAACATAAACACCATTGCATTTCCGTTGATTGCAAGCGGCACAAATGGTTTTCCCGACAAGAAGGCTTTTTCTATCGCTAAAGTTACTATTCAAAACTTCCTTTATAATGAACCGGATATAAATGTATCCTTGGTAATTTATGACAAAGGGGACATTGACTTCGACAAAATGCTTCAAGTGGATGTTGCTAAATATGTAAAAACACATTTATTGCGCAATCAAAATACATCAAACAAAAACGTAGGCAAACACACAAAAGTCCCAATCTCTTCGACGCCTAGCGATACTAATGTTGAAAAGAGTTTTACGGAGACTTTGTTTGATTTTCTCAACAAAAAACAACTATCCAACGCAGACTGCTACAAACGCGCAAATATCGACAGAAAACTTTTTTCCAAAATCTTAGGTGGCAATATTCCTAAGAAACGGACAATTCTTGCTCTATGTATCGCATTAAAACTAAATCTCGATGAGGCGGAAACATTGCTAAATACTGCGGGATATACACTTTCTCACAGTATCAAAGCCGACTTGATCGTCGAGTACTTCATTGTGAATAATAAGTTTGACATATACGAATTAAATGAAATGCTGTTTGACAACGGGGAACGTATGCTGGGCAGCATTTAACAAAAAAAATCGAATTTGTCGCATTTTTTTCGACCAAACCTCCTTTTTTGCGGTGTATAATATGCCCGATAAAGGAGGTTTTAATGAACAATTTTACCGAACTCGTGTTTGTTCTTGACAAAAGCGGCTCGATGCGTTCGCTAGAGACGGACACCCGAAACGGCTTTAACAAAGTGATTGAACAAAGCCGCGCTGTTGCGGAGCCGAATACCGTTTTTGTTACCACTACTTTGTTTAACGACAATTCGACGATTTTGTACAAACACAAAGATATCCTTGACGTAAAGCCGTTGACCGAGGAAGAGTACTCCGCCGACGGAAAAACGGCACTGTATGATGCGGTAGGCAAAACCATAACTTTGGTAAGCAACATACATAAATCTTTGCACGAAGGAGAGTCGCCGACCAAAACCGTCTTGTTTATGGCAACGGACGGAAAAGAAAACAGCAGCAACAAATTTCGTTGCCAAGACGTCAAAAAATTGATTGCAGACAAGTCGTCCAAAGGGTGGACGTTTGTATATCTTGCAACGGGAATAGATTTGGAAGAGGCAAAAACAATCGGGATAGACGAAAAATTTGCGACGCAATTTGCACGCAATCGTCGCGGAGTACAATCTATGTGTCAAAAAATGGTAAGTTTGAGCAAGGCAGCCATTGTCAACTACACAGTAGATACCGACAAAAAATGTGACTAGTACAGTACAATAAACGGCCGCCGAGAGCGAGACTTGCTTGACGCCAACGATTACGTCTAATCAAGCCTGCAACAATAAAACTCAATTTTTACGCGATGAAAACTGCGACAAAAAAAACACACTTTAGGAGGATTGACACCATGACAGAAGCAAAACAAAATCTTAAGACGGGAATGACTTTTTTTCAACCGACCAATGCAGCTTTTTTGAACGAACTCTTGGGTACTAGGTACAAACAATGGATGAAGTGCTCTTATCCGATGGGCGAAAGAACCATATTGTGGTTTCCGTCTCTTGGCGGTGACGAAAAATCCGGTTGGAAAAACAACGTCGTAAACAACGGGGACAAAATAATCGAGGAATACGTGGGTAGCCTGTCGGCTAAACCTTCAAATTTCGATATTTGTGCAACTACGACGAAGCGAATCGCTTTTGACAAATATTGCATAGACTCTTACGGCGACAGAGTCCTTGGCGGCTACGGCACAACGCGCGTATACGAGTTTTTGGGAGTGTACTTGTACTCGGAAGCGGAAAGCACGCTGTACAGAAGAGTGTACAACAAGATTGCAGACGAAACAAACTTGATAATAGTCTAACGGAAACGGACGTACACTGCAAAACAGACGTACACCCGACAACATGTATGACTAGGTTGGCAAACTTATTAAGACATGCAGTCAGGGTTATGCCAAAAACACAAACTATCCGAATTTAATTTCGAGACAAGCTAAAAATTTCCAAACCGTTGCATATTTACTACAAAGGAAACTAGCGTTTTGCACTTCAACTATGCAAACTGCGAGTTTGCAAACCCGCGCAACCAAACCTACAACTTTTTGTATTATTTCTAATATACACAACCAACTGAATTTTTGGGAGTTGCCGCAGTTTGTTGATGCAATTTATACACAAAAAAAATCAAGGAGGAATTAAAATGTTGGGAGCAATCGTCGGAGATATTGTAGGATCCAGATTTGAATGGAACAATATAAAAACAAAGAATTTTAACCTGTTTACCGTAAATTGTTTTGCCACCGATGACAGCATAATGACGTTGGCGATAGCGCAAGCTTTGCTGGGTTACAAACACGGCGAATACGACAAGCTGCGCCGAGATACCATCGAAGCAATGATCGAAGTGGGCAGACCTTACCCCGACAGCGGATACGGAACAGGCTTTTTCAAATGGCTGTACGGAAACGAACAAAAACCGTACAACAGTTGCGGAAACGGGTCGGCAATGCGCGTCAGCCCAGTGGCATACGTTGCCAAGACCTTGGACGAGGTAAAGCAAATGTCCCTTGCCGTAACGGATATTTCGCATAACCATCCCGAGGGAATAAAGGGGGCCGAAGCCACTGCAATTGCAACATTTTTGGCTCTAAACGGTGCAACTAAAGACGAAATAAAGCAGTATGTGTTGCAAAACTACTACGACTTCCCCTACACGGTAGACGAAATACGCTCGACGTATCAATTTGAAGGAACATGCCAAATGACCGTTCCGCAGGCGCTTGTCGCATTTTGGGATTCGACCGACTTCGAAGATGCAATCAGAAACGCAATATCCATCGGCGGAGACAGCGACACGGTAGCTGCTATTACCGGAGCGGTAGCGGGAGCTTACTACGGCGTACCGCACAAAATTGGCATCGCAGCGGAATTGTACCTTGATGAACGTTTGAATTCGATACTTGACCGCTTCGAACAGCTTGTCCGCGACAACAAAACCGCCGTCGACAAATAATCTGCTTTTGACAAAGTACGATTATTTAAACAAAAAAAAGAAAAGTACCGCTTTAATGCTTTTAATGGCATTAATCGGTACTTTTAACGTGTTTTACTTGTGACTTGTGATTGAACGATATAAGCGATATCGACTGGCAAGTATCATCAACTTGGCGTTGTAGAGTTTGTTGCAAAATAAAATTAACCGCCAACCGCTTAGCGTTGCAATGACTTTTCTTTGCCTGTAGGTAAACAGCTAATATCCGACGTTGTAAAATGCTTGGCGTTGCCGCAAGGAAAAGCCACAAAGGAATTACAAATCCTTGTTGCCGTCCGAGCAAACCTCTGTTACAAGACGGTGCAAGCGGGTGACGCTTATCGTTTGACATTTATCGTTTGTAGTTTGGCAGTGGTCGTTTGCCGCTTGTCGCTTGAAGTTTGTCGTTCGATGCCCGTAATTGACGTCGAGGGACACACCGAGTTTCAGCCGACGGAATAGTCGGTGTAGGGTAATGTCACGTCGGTGTGAGGAACGTTGCTCGTCACAAGGCGGATAAAGTCGTCTGCCGTCACAACCACAACGTGTTCGTCAAGAAGGGACACAAGTTGCTTGACGTCGTTGTAGTCCATCGACCACGGGTGCAGGTTGATTGCCGTGTAGCCCGTAATGGAAGTCGGGTCGGTGTCGTAGCCGTTGATACGCGCCGCCATAGCCTCCACGTTGGCACTCCACAGCGTTTCGCGAATGGACACAAACGGCTTGTTGTTTGCCCAATAAACCGAGCCTGCGCCCTCGGCGTACTTCATACCGTAACAGTAAATGCCGCCGCTGAGCGAAGGTACCAGCGAGTACATGTCGATTACGTTTTTGCTGGGACCTGCGTCGAGAATTTGCACCACCGACAAGTCGGCACGTTTCATGTACAAGTCCAACCCGCCGATGAAACTGCCAAGCTCACCATAGTTTTGCGGATTCATGTAGCCTTGCCCCGACACCGAACACACGTAGTAGTCGATTTTGTAGGCACGCGAGTACACGTAATTCATGATGTTAGGCGCAAGCACGACCAGTGCCTTCAGCGTCTCTTCTCGTCCGTTGCCTTTTCCGCTATGACGACTTTACAGCATATAATTGCCGTCAAAAAAAAGTTTGCGCACGTGCCGTCAATTTGTTTGACAAATTTCCCCAAGTAAAGTACAATTGCCACATCAACCGAATATTTGCCAATATATCTACGGATTTAGGGCCCGTAAGTTTCTACCGCATCGCCGCAAGATGCGACTATTGGACGCAAAATTCCCGACGTAATCGTCAGGGAGATTTTTGCTTTTTATTGGCAACAGGTAGCGACACTTTCGCAAACCTGTTTTTTTGTTTTCCGATAGTCTTTTACCGCGTGCCTTTGCAAGCAAACATGCTTACCTTCTTCCGGGATTAACACATCCGAACGCAGTTCGTCGTTGCCGCTCACAAACAACGCAACAGACAACATCGTTCGCCGTGCAGGCAAAACTCGGCAAAAACAAGCGCGTTGCACAAAGGATTGACAAAAATGGATTTTCTTCAGGAAAAAATCGTAAAGGAAGGAAAAGTGCTTCAAGGGGGCATACTGAAGGTTGACGGATTTCTCAACCACCAACTTGACGTACAATTTTTGCAAAAGCTGGGTCAACGTATATACGATATCTTTAATAACTGCGAAGTAGACAAGGTCCTGACGGTGGAAAGTTCCGGCATAGGAATAGCTTGTTTTGCGGCGCAGTTTTTTAATTGCCGCGTGCTTGTTGCAAAAAAGAGCAAATCGCTCAACATTTCCGACGACGTTTACAGCGCAAACGTATTCAGCTACACCCACAAAAAGGAAAACGTAGTAGTTGTCAGCAAAGAATACCTGCACGCAGGCGAACATGTGCTGATTGTGGACGACTTCCTTGCAAGCGGAAACGCTACCGTGGGGCTTGCCGACCTTGTAGAGCAGGCAGGCGCAACCGTTTCCGGCGTGTGCTGCGTCATCGAAAAAACCTTCCAGGGCGGATACAAACGACTTGCCGATCGCGGGTACAACGTGCACTCTCTCGCGAGAATTGCCGACATGACCGACGACGGGCAGATCGTTTTTATTCAATAAACGTCCGTCACACGTTACGTGACAAAACCTGCGGTTAAAATAGCCGCTTTCGGTGCTTTAAGCACCACTACCGCTACAAACGCGGACACTATGGAGGTATGTATGAAAAAACTGTTGCCCATCGTTTTGCTTGTTGTACTGTGTGTAAGCCTTTCGCTCGGCGTGCTTGCAGGCTGCGAAACAACCAAACCCGTTGTAGGTCTTATCGCTTTGCATGACAGCAACTCCACCTACGACAAAAACTTCATTGACGCCTTTGAAGCCGCTTGCCAGGCAAAAGGACTTAAAAAAGGCGAATACGTAATCGTTACCAACGTTCCCGAATCGGAAGAATGCTACAACAAGGCTGCCGAACTTGCAGACGCAGGTTGCAAAGCAGTGTTTGCGGACAGTTTCGGTCATGAAGACCACATCCTTCGCGCAGCAGAAGAGTTCCCCAACGTTCAGTTCTGCCATGCTACAGGCGTAAACGCAGTACTTAAAAAGGCCACACTTACCAACTACCACAACGCATTTGCCAGCATCTACGAAGCGCGTTACCTTGCAGGCGTTGCGGCAGGACTCAAACTGAAGAACATGATTGACACCAACACCCTTCCCGCTACCAGCCAAATGGTTGACGGCAACTACAAAATCGGCTACGTCGGCGCATACACCTACGCCGAAGTTATCTCCGGTTACACCAGTTTCTACCTTGGCGTCAAGTCCGTTGTCGAAAACGTAGTTATGGACGTTACCTTTACCGGTAGCTGGTACGACCAGGCAAAAGAAAAGAGTGCAGCCGAAGCCCTTATCGCAGGTGGCGCAGCACTTGTTTCTCAGCACGCAGACAGCATGGGAGCACCCACCGCTTGCGAAACGGCAAAAGTTCCCAACGTTACCTACAACGTAAGCACCGCTACGGAATGCCCCGACACATACGTAATCGCTTCCCGTATCAACTGGCAGCCTTACTTCGAAATCATGCTTGACGGCGTACTTAACGGAAAAGAAATCCCCAACGACTGGACGGGCACAATGAAGACCGGCAGCGTTGAAACGCTTGCAATCGGCAAAGCCGCAGCAGCAAACACCGAAACCAAACTTGCAGAAGTAAAAGCCGCTATCGAAAACGGCACGCTGAAAGTGTTTGACACAAGCAAGTTCACCGTAACGGTAAGCGAAAAGCTCAACAAAGGCGCGGTAGTTGACGAAAACGGTCACCTTACTTCCTACAAAGTAAATGTAAACGGCACCGAAACCGACGCAGTTGCAAACGGCGCATTCAACGAATCCACCCTTCGTTCCGCTCCTTACTTCGATATTCAGATCGACGGTATCACTCTGCTTAACGTCAAGTTCTAATAAAATAATTCAGCCTTAACAACCTACAAAACGAAGATTTGCGCCGCCAAAAGCGCAAATCTTCCGTTTTGCTTTTAAGAAGTTTGCAAAATAACGCAAAAAATTATAATGTATCGGCTTGTAACGACGAGTAACGGAAGAAAAAGTTTATCGACTGCAAAACCGAATACCATAAACGCCGCCCGTATTACAACCCAAACGTCAGCCAATCAAACTTAGTCAGTAGCAAATCGGACAAGCGCACATACGCGCCGAACAATCCTATTTGCCACTTACTAACCCCGGTGCGCTTGCACCGCCGCAACAAACACCGCTACATCGCTTCGCAAAGCAAACGCCGCGCGAAAAAAACAGACACGGAGAATATCGTGAACAACAACATCGCAATCGAAGTAAAAAACATTACAAAGACCTTCGGCTCAATCGTGGCAAACAACGACGTTACGATGGACATCAGAAAGGGCGAAATACTTGCCGTGCTGGGCGAAAACGGCAGCGGCAAAACAACCCTGATGAACATGCTGGCAGGCATCTACTACCCCGACAGCGGTACAATTTACGTTGACGGCGAAGAAAAAGTAATCGCTTCGCCCAAAGACGCATTCGCCTGCGGAATAGGCATGATACACCAGCACTTCAAGTTGGTGGACGTGTTTACCGCTACGGAAAACATCGTGTTGGGTATAGGCGGCACGTACAACCTGAAGGCAGCAAAAAAGCGCATTGTGGAAATGAGCGAACGTTACGGCTTTGACATTGACCCCGACAAAAAGGTGTACGACATGGCTGTGTCGGAAAAGCAGACGGTGGAAATAGTCAAAGCGTTGTACCGCGGCGCAAACATCCTTATCCTGGACGAGCCTACCGCCGTGCTGACCCCTGCCGAAACCGACAAACTGTTTGCCGTGCTTCGCGCAATGAAAGCCGACGGCAAAAGCATAATCATAATCACGCACAAACTCAACGAAGTAATGAGCATATCCGACCGCGTTGCCGTCCTTCGCAAGGGCGAACACATCGGCACGGTTAACACTTCCGAAACCACCGAGCAGCAACTGACGGAAATGATGGTTGGTCAAAAGGTGTCGCTCAACATCGACCGTCCCGAACCAGAAAACCGCACTCTGCGCATAGAAATAGACCACCTGTCCGTAACCGACCACGAGGGCGTTGAACGTCTGCATGACGTCAATCTTCAATTTTTCGGAGGCGAAATACTGGGCATTGCAGGCATTGCAGGCAGCGGACAGCGCGAACTGCTGGAAGCTGTTGCAGGTCTGATGCACACGGGCAGCGGCTCGTCCATCGTCTACTATCCGCCGGAAAGTCACAGCGAGCAACTTATAGGCAAGGCACCGGGCGAAATTCGTCGCCTTGGCGTGCGCCTGAGTTTCGTGCCGGAGGACCGTCTGGGCATGGGCTTGGTTGGCAGCATGGACATTGCCGACAACATGATGTTGCGCAGTTACGAAAAGGGCAACAGCGTGTTTCTCGACCGCAAAACGCCGCAAAAACTTGCCGATGAAATTATAGACAGTCTGCAGGTGTCCACCCCGGGCGTACACACCGCCGTCAGAAAGTTGTCGGGAGGCAACGTGCAAAAGGTGCTTGTCGGACGCGAGATAGCGGCGAAACCCGTCGTGCTTATGGCGGCGTACCCCGTCCGCGGACTGGACATCAACTCTTCCTACATGATTTACAACCTGCTGACCGAGCAGAAAAAGCAAGGCGTTGCCGTAATCTTCGTAGGCGAGGATTTGGACGTGCTTGTGGAACTGTGCGACCGTATTGCCGTAATAGCAGGCGGCAAAATAACAGGTGTGGTTGACGGGCGCACCGCCACCAAGGAACAACTGGGTTTGCTTATGACAGGCATTACCGCCAAAGACAACGAAGCGCAAAGCGACGCGCAGGGGGAAACAAATGCAAACTAAACAAACCACCGCAAAAGAACCGTTGTTTCACGTAGTAAAACGCGCGGATGTGTCGGTGAAGACAAAAATATTGATTTACGCCGTATCCGTGGTTACCGCGTTGCTTATCGGCAGCATTTTGTGCGGCATATTTTCCCAAAGCAACCCATTTGCAGTGCTCGGCTCGCTTGTAAGCGGCGCGTTTAAGACGGAACGCAAAATAAAGGTATTCTTTCAGGACTTTGCACTGCTGGTACTTGTAAGCATGGCTGTCGTGCCTGCATTTCGTATGCGTTTCTGGAACCTGGGCGCAAACGGACAGGTGCTTGTCGGCTGTCTTGCATCCGCCGCGTGCATGTTTTACCTCGGCGGCAAAGTGCCCGACGGCGTAGTAAACATAATAATGATCGTGTCTGCCATTGCGGCAGGCATATTGTGGGCGGTAATTCCCGCGCTGTTCAAGGCGTTTTTCGGCACAAACGAAACGCTGTTTACGCTGATGATGAACTACATTGCCGAAGGCTTGGTAGGTTTCTTCGTAAGTCTGTGGGCTACTGACGGCAGCGGCGTACTGCGTCCCATGGCGAACGGCAGACTGCCGATGATTGTCAGCCAGTATTTTGCAGTCGTATTTGTGGCTGTCCTTATTACCGGCGCGGTTTCAGTGTATTTGCGTTTCAGCAAACACGGCTACGAAATAGACGTTGTGGGCGAAAGCATAAACACCGCAAAATACATCGGTATCAACGTCAAAAAGGTTGTTATCCGCACGCTTGCGCTGTCCGGCGCGATTTGCGGCGTTGTAGGTTTGCTGCTTACGGGCGGCATCAACTTTACCGTCAACAGCGAGTTGCACGGCGGCATGGGCTTTACCGCAATCATGACCGTGTGGCTTGCCAAGTTTAACCCCCTTATGATAATCGCGACCTGCTTCTTTGTGTCCTTCATCACCAAAGGCATGGCGCAGGTGCGTTTGGACTTCGGCTTTACCGACGAGGCTACCGCCAACATCGTGTTAGGCATTGTGTACTTTTGCATAATTGCCTGCGACTTTTTTGTAAACTACCGCGTTTTGTTCCGTCACAAGGCATCCGCCGAAGCACTTGCTGCGACAGGAACCGAAAACGCCGACCAATCGGCAGATGACACCGACACCACCGCCGCCGAAAACAACGGCGAAGCAAGCGACAACAAGGAGGCAAACGTATGATAGTAACGTTTATCGTAGGGGCAATTTCCCTCGGAATGGTGTTTTTGTACGGTTGCGTAGGCGAAATCATCACCGAAAAAGCAGGACACCTCAACCTCGGTATACCCGGCGTAATGTGTCTCGGTACGGCAGGCGGCACGTTGGGCGCGTCGATGTACATGAGCATGTGCGCCGACAAGGCAAACCCGTCGTACCTGTTGCTGCTGCTGCTGTTTTGCATTGTGTTTGCGACAGTGTTCGGCGCGTTCGGCGGACTTATCTACGCTTTTCTTACTGTGTCGCTTAGATGTAACCAAAACATTACCGGTCTTGCGCTGACCACGTTCGGCGCGGGACTTACCCAGTACATGATTACATCCGTAGACAAAACCTACCTGACGGTTGCCGCACGCACTATGTCACAGGGATTGCCCTTTGCGCAAAATCTCGGTTGGTTCGGACAAATCTTTTTATCGCACAGTTTGCTTACCTACCTTGCGATAGGTATTGCCGTCGCAACGGGTATTGTGCTTAAACGCACACGCCTCGGGCTGGAACTGCGTGCCGTCGGCGAAAACCCGGCAACTGCCGACGCCGCAGGCATCAACGTTACGGCATACAAATACGGCGCAATTCTCACCGGAAGCGCGATTGCAGGGCTGGGCGGACTGTTTTACAGTATGGATTACATGAAGGGAAGCCTTGAAAACGTGTCCACCATTCAGGCGTTCGGCTGGCTGAGCATTGCGCTGGTCATCTTTACGCTGTGGCGTCCGATTTTGTCCGTGGCAGGCTCCATTGTGTTCGGCGGACTGTACATCCTTGCGGCGTACATCACGGGTATCAGTTTTGCACAAATGAAACTGCTGACACTCATTCCATACGTGGTGACGGTAATCGTGCTGATTGTAACAAGCATTTTCAACAGCAAAAACGCGCAAGCCCCTGCCGCCCTGGGTCAGACCTACTTCCGCGAGGACAGATAGCGCAACAATTTGCGCCATGCTGCAGCAAGAAAAACAAAGACGTTGCGCAAATTTAACTAAAATTAAAATGTTAAAAATAAAAAGCAGATTGATAACGCACTCTGCTTTTTATTTTATACATATTGTTAGGCTCACTGACACACTTGTTTTACAATAAACTCTTCAGATTGAAACATTAATGAAGTACCATTTCAAATATAACAAAAAAATAAGGATTTTTATACAACGCAAAACAATCATTCTTTTTTATTACAATTAACGTATAATAAAGAAGAAAATGCAGTAAACTTGATGTAAAAAAAATACGAAATAACTGCAAAAAAAATACGGCAAATATTGACAGTTGCGTTTTTTTTTGATAAAATCGATTAGTAAGGAGTGTTCCATTATGCTTAAAAGATTTTCCGTAACAAACTTCAAAAATTTCAAAACAAAAATATCTTTACTACTTGATCAACCTTGCAATTACGAATTCAACGAAGATATCATTAAAAATGATATTATTACCAAAACTATAATTTACGGCATAAACGGTAGTGGCAAATCTAATTTGGCATTGGCTTTATTTGACATAATTTTTCATTTAACAGACAGGGAAAAAACACCCTCTCGTTACCAATTATACCGCAACTTGAACTCAAACAAACCAACAGCTGATTTTGAATATCTTTTTACATTCAACGGTGTCGATGTCTTATACAAATACAGTAAAACTGACGTAACAACTCTTACACATGAATCTTTACAAATAGATGGTCAGGAAGTATTTGATTTTGACTACAAAAATAATGTGGGCTACACTTCTCTTGTAGGAACAGAAAATCTCAACTTAACTCAAATTTCACAAAACAATCCTACGTTCACAAGCAGATTATCACGAGTCAAATATATTGCTAACAATGCATTACTCGTCGACAATCCAATAAATAATGCTTTTAGAGACTTTGTCGCATTTGTAGACAACATGCTGATGTTTTATTCACTCGATACAAACGGCTATCAAGGTCTTATGGTCGGCGGCGATTCAATAACGCAAGGGATAATTCGAGAAAACAAAGTCGAGGATTTTCAGGAATTTCTTGCTAAACAAAATATTAAATACAATCTTGTTGTAGCAGATTATAATGGAGAAAAAGAACTCTTCTGCAAATTCTCAAGAGGTACAGTACCTTTTATGTCTGTAGCCTCAACCGGCACAAAATCTTTGGCTTTGTTTTACTACTGGTACATCAAAATGTCATACGCGACATTAGTTTGTATTGACGAATACGATGCGTTCTACCACTTTGAACTCTCGCAAGACTTAGTAAAGTTAGTAAAAACCCTCCCCGACACACAAATCATTATGTCTACACAAAACACAGACTTGCTTTCAAATGATTTATTGCGTCCTGATGCATATTTCATATTGAAAGAAAATCAAATAAAGTCATTAAATAATCTTACAGATAAAGACATCAGACACGCTCATAATTTGCAAAAAATGTACAAAGCGGGTTCTTTCAATGAGTAGCCATAGTATAAAAATACTGTTTGTGGAAGGTGACGATCGAGAAATAAGTATTATCAATAATATGATAAATACTTTCTTCAACTCACAACAAACAAATGTAAGAGTAATTCCTATAGCCGTAGGACAAAATATATACATGCTATGGAAACTACTGAAAAGTGATGATTTTAACAGTGACATAATAGAGTTGGTTAGAGACAAAGTTCCAGGAGCCTCACAACACCTTCATGATTGTACCAGACAAAACGTGGACGAAGTATATTTATTCTTCGACCTTGACAAACAGCAAAATAATCTGTTGCCAAATGAAAATCCCGATGATATTATGCAAGAGATGTTAGCAACATTTGATAATGAAACGGAAAACGGCAAACTTTACATAAGCTACCCTATGGTCGAGGCATTAAGAGATTTTCGAGATGGGTACTGTCAGCCATTTTATAAATGTGTACTATTAGGCGATGATATATCAAATGATAATTACAAAACTCAAACTGGTTCGACAAACAATAACTTTGCTCAAATAAAAAGGTACAAGTCTAAAACATGGAAATCGATAATAGAATTTTTCGCATTACGCCTACGTTGTCTATGCGATAACCATAATTTAGATTTTACTTCTTATAGAAAAAATATTTCACCTCAAACAATTTGGCAAATACAAAAATCAAAATACCTGGATAAAAATGAAATTTTTGTTCTAAGTGCTTTCCCTGAATTTCTATTAGATTACTTTACTGAAGTATTTTTCATCTCGAACACAAGACAGAAAAAACCAAAATTCTTAGATTGTCCTAAAAAATAATTTTAAGCGAACGGTAATTTTTTTACCGCTCGCTTTATTTTAATAACTTAGAGAATATTCAATCAACTGCCGCTTTTCCTCTTTGTATTTTACTATCATCGTTTTGGTTCAGCCTATGCTTGATAACAATATTATATCTTAAACTGCTGGTCTAAACATTTTCTATTGTACATTTAGTATAATTACCTACACTCTATAACTAATTTTGATAATTTGAGTTTCGTCATCCAAAATTATATTTCTTGAATGTTCTTTATTTGTATTGTAATAATTCTTATTTTCCTGCACGACTTATTCTTATTACAGTTTATTGCTAACACAAAAAAACGCCCCGACAATGCGTCGGGACGTCATGGTGTGCAAATGTTGTCAGTCGTTTACGTAGCGAGCGATGAATTCCGGCAATTCTTCCTTGGCACCGCTTGCGGTAATTACAAACTTGATGCCGAATTCGTTGCTGAGTTCGTCGATTCCGTCGTAAAACTCTTTCAGTTCGCTGATATTGCAGTCAAGCAGTCTTGTAAGACCGTCGACAAAAACAAGTTCTATATCGTAGTTGGCGGCAAGCATTCCTTTGACAAATGCAAGCACTTCCTGTTGCGTCTTAAGTCCGTAGTGACCGGCGTCTACCAGACGGATGTTGCGATCGAGGTCGTGCATGCGATGGTTGGTGCGATCGAGGTAAACGACCACGCCCTTTGCATTGGGTGCCAGCGTGTTAGCCAACTCCACGATTTTTTTTGTTTTGCCGCTGCCTTTGCTGCCATAGATGATTTGAATCATTGTAGTGTCCTCCAAAAACTTAATTGCGGGCATGCGCCCTTAGACTGGTTATATTGTACCGCATTTCGACCGAGATTTCAAGACTGTTTTTAATAATAATTTCTTTTTATTTGCAAAGAAATTTTTTATGCGGCTGTTTTTCGTATTGCGATTACTCTGCCGAATTGAGTTTTGCCGTCTGGTCTGCCATGCGCAACGCTTCCACCATTTCGTCGATGTTGCCGTTCATAAAGTTGTCGATACTGTACAGCGTAAGCCCTATGCGGTGGTCGGTTACGCGCCCCTGCGGAAAGTTGTACGTGCGGATACGCTCGCTGCGGTCGCCCGTACCTACCTGACTTTTACGTGCGGCGGCGTACTCGGCGTCGGCGGCTGTCTGGTAGTAGTCGTACAGTTTGCTTTTAAGAATATTCATCGCCTTTTCGCGGTTTTTGATCTGGCTGCGCTCGTCCTGACAGTTGACGACTATGCCCGTGGGCAGGTGGGTGATGCGGATTGCCGATTCCGTCTTGTTGACGTGCTGTCCGCCTGCGCCGCTGCTGCGATAGGTGTCGATTTTCAAATCTTTGTCCAGTATTTCCAGTTCCACGTCGGGTGCTTCGGGAAGCACCGCAACGGTGATTGTGCTTGTGTGAATACGCCCCTGACTTTCGGTGTCGGGTACGCGCTGTACGCGGTGAACGCCGCTTTCAAACTTGAATTTGCTGTACGCGCCCTCGCCCACTACCATGAAACTGCCTTCCTTAAGGCCGCCCAGTTCGTTTTCCTCGATGTCGATTTCTTCGATTTTCCAGCGGTTCTTTTCCGCAAACATGTAGTACATACGGCGGATTTCGTTGGCAAACAACGCCGCTTCTTCTCCGCCTGCGCCTGCGCGGATTTCGATGATAACGTTTTTGTCGTCGTTGGGGTCCTTGGGCAGAAGCAGCACCTTCAGTTGCTCGGTAAGTTCGGCAATGCGTTTTTTCTGCACGGAAATGTCCTCGTGAAGCATGGCAAGCATGTCCTTGTCCGTTTCGCTGCCGACGGCTTCCAGATTGTCCGCAAGTTGACTTTGCGCCTTTTTGTACTCTTCGTATGTTTCCACTATGGGCGTAAGGGTGCTGTGCTCTTTGACGAGTTTTTTCCAACTGTTGTTGTCGGCAATTACTTCCGGCTTGGCGATTTCTTCCGTAAGAAAGTTGTATCGGTCTACCAGTTTGTCAAGTTTGTCTGTCATATTTTCTCCTGTTTGGGTTGGATTTTTTTGATTAGCGGCGTTTTTTGCGCCGAATTTTTTTTACGAAAATTCCCTGCGGAATAATACGTGGCTTATTTTTCGCCGAAGTATTAGAGTAAAAGGCACGCCGAGGTTAATTAGTTAGTTGAGTTGTCGCCGAAGTGTGAAAGTTAGTGTAGTGTGGTGTCGAGGAATTACCCTACGTGCGAACGCGTGCTCGCTCGCTTCACTTCGGGCATTGAAGTTTAGTGGTAGGTAGCCTACCCAGCCACAGGCTCGCGGACGATGTCCCTAATTGGCAACACCTCGCCACCCCCCCCCTGATAAAGCAAGTTATCCGTTTGCAATCGGCTTGCATACTTCAGGTCGATTGACTTCGGCGAGCATGCAGAGCGAACTATCTCCGGCGAAGTCACTTCGGCGTGTCGGTTTAGCGTATGATTTCTTCTGTATGGACTTTTGGCAACATCTATTCGGCGCGTGTGGCTGCTTAAGAAAAAAAATTGCCCGAACAGTTCGCTGTGTGCCCCCGCAACACCCTTCCCCGACCACCCACCCCTCAAGGTCAAGGGCGGACTTTATTTTTAATAAAGACAAAAAGATCAAGGCGTGTTGTCGGTTGTAATGGCGATAAGGGATAAATAACGTAGTTATAAAATAGACAGTTTTCTGCGTTTTACAATTACGTCAATCTGCAACCTGCACGCAGCGCAGATTTCATCCAACTTGTTGGATTTCACCTTGCGTAGCAAGATTTCATTTGCCGTCAGGCAAATTTCATTGCGCGTACTACCTTGTACGCGCTGGGGGTGGGTGGTCGGGGTAGCGGTGCTGTGGGGGTATTACCCAAAGTGCTGACGTTGAAAATGGCTTTCTACAGCCACTTCGATTACGTTCCGCCGAAGTTAGCATACTTGAAGTACACAAACCGATTACAAACCATTAGCAAGCATTATCGGGGGTGGCGAGGTGTTGCCCAATGAAAACCATCATTCCGAGGGCGCGGCTGGGAAGGCTGCCTACCATAGACAATGTTGCTCCGACGGAATGCTGAGCCATCAGGGCGAGTTTTCATGGGCAATTCCTCGACAGGACCCCACTACACTCACTAACGTACTTCGGCGCCCATTTGTAGTGGGCTCACAACCCGTTTTTCAGCGGCAACGCTGCACCGCGCAAACTACTATGCGGTCGTTTTGCGAATAGTCTTTCATTACCGTCACGTCGAACGCGCCTTCAAACAACTTCGACACCGCTTCGCCCTGATTGTAACCTATTTCCAGCACGATTACGCCGTGTTTTGTCAGGTGCTTTGCACCTTGCTCGGCAATCACGCGGTAAAACTTCAAGCCGTCCTCGCCGCCGTCAAGCGCAAGGTGCGGTTCGTAGTTTTTCACCGAGTTGTCCAGTGTGTCTATCGTCGCCGTTTCGATGTAAGGCGGATTGCACACTATTACGTCAAACCTGCCGCCAACCTTGGCAAACATGTCGCTTTGGATGATTTTGCACTTTGCGCCAAGCGTCTTTGCGTTGTATTTTGCAATGCGCAGTGCCTTTTCGCTTACGTCGGCAAGGGTCACGTCGGCTTGCTTTTCCAGGGCGGCGGTTACGCCCAGCACACCGCTTCCGCAGCACAAATCAAGCACTTTTGCGCCGTTGCCGATGTGTTTCAATGCCTGTTCGCACACAAGTTCCGTTTCCTGGCGCGGTATCAGCACATCGCGGTCAACGTAGTATCTTCTTGCAAAAAACTCTGCCTGTTGCAGTACGTACTGCCACGGCTCGCCGCCGTTTATCCGCTCGACGAGTTTCGGCAGACGCAGCACCCAGCCATAGGGCACTTTTGTCTTAGGGTTATCGTAGGTTTTGTCGCTTATGCGAAGTACCGCTTTGGTAAGAAAATCGATGTCGTGTATGCCCGTCGCTTCGGCAAGTCCGCTTGCTTCCACCGCCTGACGGAACTCGGCAACAGGCATAGGCTCCGGGAAACGATTTTCGGCAATCGAGCCGTCGTTGTCCATTTCCAGCACGCTTGTAAACGCCTTTATGGCAACTTCACACATGCTGTCGTCCGGCTCTCGCGTGGTAAGGCGTTGAAACTGCTTGCCCAGCCACTTAAGCGGACGAAACAGCACAAAGTTTGTCCGCGCAAGCAACATAAGCATTTCGTAACTGATGCCCGCCGTAAGCGGAAGCAGCGCGATTTTGAGCAGCATGCGCAGCCACCACACCTTAATAAACGCCGTAAAGTTTACCGCCGCCGCAACCACGTCAAGCACCATCATAAGAATGACGGACAGCACAACGACAAACACAATGAAACTTGTGCCGCAACGGTCGTGGTAACGGCTGCTTTTTTGCACGTTTTCCACGGTCAGCGGCAGTTCGCTTTCGTAACAGTTGATGGTTTTGTGCTCTGCGCCGTGGTACATAAACACTCGGCGGATTTCCTTCATGTGGGATATGCCTGCCATGTAGCAGACAAGCACAGCCATTTTTACGACGCCCTCAATGAGGGACTTAAGCCATACGTAGCGGCTCGGATCAAGTTTTGTCAGGGCAAAAAACAACGCCTGCACGCCCGTAGGTATACCGATAAACAGCCCCAGAGCAAGCACGACGCCCAGCATTGTGGCAAGCGGCATCACCCAACTGTCGGACGAGTTGCCGTCATCGACGTCCTCTATCATAAATTCCGCGGATTTGTTGATTATCTTTGTGCCGTCAATCATCGAGATTACAAGGTTGACCACGCCGCGCAGAAACGGCACCTTGCGATACCACGGTTTTTTGTCAGCCAGACGGGTTGTTTCGGTACGGATGTTGCCGCCCTCGTCGCGCACGGACAACGCCATACTGCGTTCGCCGCGCATCATTACGCCCTCCAGAACCGCCTGACCGCCTATTTTTGTTTTCATTTTGCTCCTTTCATGTGCGTTTTGCCTGCCGTCGTGCCTGTTTCGGAAACGGCGCATTGAATTTTGCGCACAATCACCGTTGTTTTGCACGGATACGGCGTTGCGGCTGTCTTGCCGAAACATTTATACCGTCACTTACAAAAGTGGATACGCACACACACTAATATATCAATTTAATTATATCAGTTTTGACGGTTTTACACAACTATTTGTTTGTTGTTGGCTCTTTCAGGAAATTTTGGCAACCGAGCCCGACCCGACAGACGGTTTTACAGACATACACGCATTAAACGGCTGCAAAATGGCAAAAATAATGTGTAGCAAAAGAAATACTGACGAACAAAGACGACAAAATAATAATATAATCATTCTGTATTGTTATGTTTTATGTGAAACATTACAAGTGTTATGTGAAATAATAGCACAATTACGAGGTGTAGAAAATGAGAAAAATTGCCGAAAAAATCGCATTTGTGGCGTTTGTGTGCTTGTCGGTGTTTTTTGCCGTGTTGGCGACCATGTACGTTACCGTCGGATTGACCGGCGACGGGTGGAACAACGGCGGAATAAACATCGCACTGATAATAGTTGCGGACGTCGTACTGGCAGGACTTGCGGCGTATTTGTTGTACGAAAAATTCAGCAGCCACATGGCACTGAAGCGTTTGCTGTTGTACTGCGACAGCGAAAGCACCACTTCCGCCAACAAAAAGGTGGTTGCAAGCGTGGTCAACGGCTGCGCAAAACACGTTGACGGCGTAAAAGTGCGCAAAACAAAAATAACCGCCGACGACAAACAGGGATTTGTGCTGACTTTGCACGTTTCCGCATGCGGCGTGGCGGTACAGAAAAACCTTGACAAATTGCGCTGTATGCTGACGGCGGCGTTTGAAGAAACGTTAGGAGTTCGCTTCAACGGAATAAATTTTGTCGTGGACAAGTTGTCGTCAAGGTACTCGCCCGACCTGCCGACAGCCGACGAACAGGCGGAAACGCTTGCCGACGGGCGCAGACAAGCCGACGACTTTTACGACGACCCTCTGGGTAAATACAACGAGAAAACGGCGGACAACGACGAAAAGCAAACAGACGGCGAAAAGCAGACAGACTACGCGACGTTGCAAACGCAAAACGACAACTCGGAATTCGACGCAGAATAAAAAATGAACTTATTTACCCCACCCTACCCAAAAGTTTTTAGGGAAAGGGCACAAGAAAACCCCTTTTTGCGAAAAGGGGTTTTCCCATATTTTTCAATATAAATTTTACTACTAAAACAAAACCAACTCAAAATTACAACTGCGAAATGCTGAAGTCAAGACGGCGAAGGGTTTCGTCCTTGCCCAGCAACTCGGCGATTTCGCTTGCGCCGCCCGGGGTTGCGGCAAGCCCTGTAATGGCGATACGCGCAGGCCACAGCACTTTGCCGTTTTTGACGCCTTGCGCCTGTGCCAGGGCAACAAGTGCTTCGTACAAGTGAGCGTTGTCCCAGTTTGCGCTGTCGACGGCGGCAAATGCGTCGCGTACAAGGGGCAAAATTTCCTTTGCTACGGCGGCGTCGGTCTTTTGCTTGGCGTTGTCGTACAGAGCGGAGTCGAACGCGCCGAATTCTACAAGGAAGCGCAACTTGTCCTCGATTTCCGCAAAGGTTTCCACGCGGCTTTGGATAAGTTTGCACACGAGAGCCTTGTTGAAGTCCCTGAGATAGCAGTTGTCAATCCACGGCGTAGCGTATTCCGCAAAGGCTTCGGGGGTCATTTCCTTGATGTACAGGCTGTTGAGCCAAGCCAACTTTTGCGGGTCGAAAATGCTGGGACTTTTGTTGATGCCGCTGACGTCAAACTTCTGTTCCAGTTCGGCAAAGGACATCTTTTCGGTGTCGTCCTTGGGGCTCCAGCCGAGCAGCGCGATGTAGTTGATAATGGCATCCTTGAGAAAACCTTTTTTGACAAGGTCCTCGTAACTGGCGTCGCCGTTGCGCTTGCTTAGTTTGTGCTGAGCGTCCTTCATGATGGGCGGCATGTGAATGTACATGGGACGTTCCCATCCGAAAGCGTCGTACAGCAGGTTGTACTTCGGCGTGCTGCTGAGATATTCGATACCGCGCATTACGCAGTTGATTGCCATAAGGTGGTCGTCGATTACGTTGGCGAAGTTGTAGGTAGGCATACCGTCTGACTTGATAAGAATCTGGTCTTCCAGTTCGCTGTTGTCGATGGTAATGTCGCCGTACACCACGTCGTGGTAGGTGGTGCTGCCCTCGGTGGGCATGTTCTGGCGGATTACAAAGGGCTCACCCGCGGCAAGACGGCGTTCCACCTCTTCCTTGGGCAGGTGCAGGCAGTGCTTGTCGTAGCGGCGCGCGCCGTTGACGTCGGGCAGACTTTGCAAGCGTTCTTCCGTGCAGAAGCAGTAGTAGGCGTGCCCGGACTCAACCAACTTTTTGGCGTAGTACATGTACTCGTTTTTGCGTTGGCTTTGGATGTACGGACCGTAATCGCCGCCAACGTCGGGACCCTCGTCGTACATAATGCCCGTTTCGCGAAGCGTGCGGTAGATGATTTCCACCGCGCCGTCAACGTAACGTCCTTGGTCGGTGTCCTCGATGCGCAGGATAAACTTGCCGCCCATTTTTTTGGCGTACAAGTAACTGTACAATGCGGTACGAAGTCCGCCGATATGAAGGTAGCCCGTAGGGCTGGGTGCAAATCTGGTGCGAAGTTGCGTCATGATAAACCTCTTATGATTTTTTTGATTATTGTTAAATTTATTGCGTGCGCGCCGAGCACGATTTGACGGAAACGCCGAAGTAAGAAAGTTTGTTGCAACGGGACTCGTCAAGGTATTGTTACGCTGCGATCGCGTGCTCGCTCGCTTCACTTCGGGCATTGTGACTTGATGGCAGGTAGCCTACCCAGCCGCGCCCTCGTTCAGATGTCGCTACGTAACAACACCTTGCCGCCCGTGATAGTGTTTACTGACGGTTTGCAATCGGCTTGCATACTTCAAGTGTGCTAACTTCGGCTTGTATTGTCGGTATAGGCAAGGCTTGTTGCCGGGCTTTAATTGCTTCGATTGGTTCCATGCCGACATTCGGCGCGGCGTTGCTTGTTTCTGTTAACCTCGGCGCATACCAAAAATCGCCGGCTACGCCGCTCGGTTCCTGTGCGGCACGCGGTCAAAGACCGTTGTTTTATGTGGCAAGGCAAGGATATGCGTCGTGCAAATTTGTCTGCTTTTCGATTGCGGAAACACCGCAAATAGGGCTAAGTAGTCATTTTGTATATGTAGCGAACAAATACATCGCTTACACTTACTGCCCCTCCCGCATCTTTTGAAAGTCCTTTTCGCCCCACACCGTGGGATTTCATCCGTCGCAGACGGATTTCATCTTGCTCGGCAAGATTTCATTTGCCGTCAGGCAAATTTCATTGCGCGTACCGTTGACTTTACATTATCAATAAAGCGTCTTTGTCCGCCTTGCCTTTGCAACAATCAGATTGCCTTTGCCCAGTTTGCCTTTACTACCACTAAAACGCCCTTGACCTTTTATCCTTATTACAAATAAAGTATGCCCTTGACCATGAGGGGAGGGCGGTCGGGGTAGCGGCGCTGTGGGGGTATTCCATGAGTGCTTAGGTTGATGGCGGCTATATACTGCATTAACCACAACACTTTTTGCCATAAATAGCCTCAGACGAGAGGAACCCTTTCGGGGGATTGGCACCCGAGCGTGCACGATTAGAAAAACGTTGTCGTTTAAATACTTATATCGCAATCGGTGCCTCGCAATGACATAGCAAGAAACAGCAATAAAGTGTTTTCTTCTGCCCCCTCATCCGTCGGCTTCGCCGCCACCTTCTCCCCGAGGGCGAAGGCTTTGACGGCGGCGACATAGACTTAGTCGGTACGGCATACTACTACGTCCGCCGAAGTTAGTACACTTGAAGTACGCAGATAAGTCGCAAACAGTTCGTCAACTATATCAGGGGTGGCGAGGTGTTGCCAATTAGGGACATCGTCCG
>UMHM01024092.1_pt1 | contig 30050 bp, 25 predicted proteins | sample 1965501 | NCBI WGS metagenome assembly UMHM01 (sample SAMEA4836095, study PRJEB28245) | human gut metagenome | biome: gut microbiome; material: fecal sample | place: Denmark | collected 2008
ATTTTCAAAGAAGTTCATTGCATTATTCCTCCTCTTTAAATTCTAATTTGTTTCTATCTTTATTTCTTAATTATACACGGGATTTGAAGCTTTTTCTACTTATCTATTGTTCTAAAATCTCTCTCAAAAAAATAATTAAAAAAATTTATAAAAAATAGGGTGTCAAAAGCCTGAGCAATTCCAAATAAGTGAAGGGAGTAATTCCAATCAACAAAAATGGAACGCCTTCCTTTGAAATTTAAAACTGAATATACAGGTCACTAAGACGTTAATTCTGATGATAGCCACCTTATCGGGTACGCCATAACTTTTGTGGATGCAGAACAGCGAGAACTCCCGGTATGAGTGTCAGGTTGCTCCTGACATGGCGATGACAGTCAGAAAGATAATGATACTTCTCTAAGGAGCTGGCGGAGTACCCGGCAGAGGTTAGAATCCTATGATACAGATCAGCAGTCTGTTCCTTAGTGGCTTCCCATGAGCGATATGCTCGGCAAGGGGTGTTGAGAACAAATGTTGCCATGACCGTTTAGGAAATGAAACGGTCAGGTACATAGTCATTTTACAATGGCTATGAATTTTCAGGAAAGGAGGACGTAAGAAGTGTCAAACTGCAAAACGATTGCCATCTGCAATCAGAAAGGCGGAGTTGGAAAGACCACCACTTCGGTCAATCTCGGAATTGGTCTTGCAATGCAGGGAAAGAAAGTATTACTTGTTGATGCAGACCCACAGGGAGATTTAACGACTTGTTTGGGGTGGCAGGATACGGACAGTCTGGGTATCACGCTTGCAACGAAATTAACGGATGTAATGAATGAAACGATGAATGACCCGATGGTTGGTATCCTGCACCATGATGAAGGAGTTGATCTTGTTCCGGCAAACCTTGAGCTTTCAGCAATGGAGTATAACCTAATGAATGTCATGAGCAGAGAAACCACAATGAAAAATTACTTGAATCAGATTAAAGACAGATATGATTTTGTCGTGATCGACTGTATGCCATCGCTTAGTATGGTAACACTCAATGCTCTTTCGGCGGCAGACAGTGTGATTATTCCGGTTCAGGCTCAATATCTGCCAGCAAAAGGAATGACGCAGCTCGTGCAGACGATTTCAAGGGTAAAGAAGTATATCAATCCGGACATTAAGATTGATGGAATACTTCTGACGCTAGTGGACAACAGGACTAATCTTGCAAAAAGTACGGTGGAAGCTCTGAGGGAAAACTTCGGAAATCATATTAAGATGTACCGGACATCTATCCCAATCGGAGTAAAAGCCGCAGAAGCTTCTTCAAAAGGCAAGAGCATTTATGGTTATGAGCCACGCAGTACGGTGTCAAAGGCTTACACCGCATTCACGAAGGAGGTGTTAGCAGATGGCAGGAAGAAAGAGCGACTTCACGCTCACGAAGCTCGATGACCTGTTTACCACGCAGGCTCAGAGAGAAGAAGAAAAGCTTTCCAAAATCCGGGATATTCCATTGGGGCTGATTGACGATTTCCCAGATCATCCTTTTAAAGTCAGGGATGATGAAGATATGTTACAGCTTATAGAGAGTATCAGGGACAGAGGGGTTATTACTCCGGCAACAGTCAGACAGAAGGAAGATGGGAGATACGAACTCATATCTGGGCATAGAAGAAAACGAGCCTGTGAGCTGGCAGGTTTTCAAACACTTCGCTGTGAAGTTGTGGATTTGAACAGAGATGAAGCCACGATTTTGATGGTGGAGAGTAATTTTCAAAGGTCACAGATACTACCATCTGAAAAAGCATTTGCTTATAAAATGCGTTTGGATGCAATGAAAAGACAGGCAGGCAGACCGAGAAAAAATAATTTAGTCCCAGTGGGACAAAATTATTCAAGAGAAGAACTTGCTTCACAGAGTGGCGAAAGTCAAACTCAAATTCAGAGATATATTCGTCTGACATACCTTGTCTCTGAATTGCTTGAATTTGTTGACCAGGGGCGAATCAAAATGCGTCCGGCAGTGGAACTGTCTTATCTTGATGAGGATTGTCAGAGGGACATCGTGGATGAAATCGACATGAATGACGCTACACCGTCACACGATCAGACCATCCGTATGCGGAAGTTTTTTGAGGAAGGGAAACTCACGACCGAAGTTATTCAGGCAATCATGTCGGAGGAGAAGCCAAACCAGAAAGAAAAGATAACGCTGAGTATGGACCGGGTAGAGAAGTTTATTCCGAAAAGTATCAAGATCAGCCAGAGGGAGGACTTTATCTGCAAGGCATTGGAGCATTACAACAAGTATTTAAGGCAGAGGGCAGACCGTGACAGCAGATAATGCTTATCGTTCCCCCCTTCTCACACTCTACCCCCCTATAACCTACCGTTTACCTGCTGAAAATATATATTCTATCTCCATATTTATAACTATCTCACAAAGTTATGGTTATCTATAAGAATCAGTCGCACAGTTGGAAAAGTGCAGGAGGTTTTGGTACGATAAAAATTTAGCTTTCTTCTTCGGCAGGTATTGGAAGAACAACAGGGATAAAAATGCAATAAAAGTCGGACGCACTGTGGATAACCGGTGCGTTCGTTTCGTTTAAGGAGGAAAAACGAATGGCAAAATTAAAAATCAAGAGGGCTGTGTCGTTTGTGATGGCAACAGTTCTCAGCCTTACCGCCTTCATGGGCGTAGGAGCGAATACCGCTTTTGCCGCAGCCGGGGAAAAGACCAACGTGTATATGGTCGATTTCCCTCGTGATGGCGATGCGAATTACGATGGCGTATGGGGACACAATAACCTGACGCTGAAAAATGGATGGCATACAGGCAGTGCCACACATACCAACCTGAAGGCAATCGGTTCTTTTTCAGGCAATGTTGGCTATTGTATTGAACCGGGTGTGCATCTGAGTATGGGGCAGTCTATGACCCAGTACGATGAAAACTATTTCAATAACATTCAGGCAAATGGCGTTATTTCCGGAGATGAGATCAGACAGTATATCGGTCGAATCTTACAGTACGGTTATCGTGGAACGATTTCCACAAGCTGGCGTTCGCAGAATGAAGCTGCCGCAAACAGCATCGCCCATGCCTATGCGACACAGCTTCTGATCTGGGAAACCATCGTCGGAGAACGTGACGCAAACTTTAATCACAAAGCAGCGAGTGGTTGCAGCAATGTTAAAGATGTGGTCAATGCCGCACATCCACTTCGCAGTAAGATTTTCAGCTACTATGACTCGATGGTAGCGAGCATTCAGAAACATACGGTTGTGCCGAGTTTCTGTAATCGTTCCGCCGGTTCAGCAAAAACACTGGAACTTGAATGGGATGGAAGCAAATACACAACGACACTGACAGATGCGAACAACGTACTCTCTAATTACAGCTTCAGTGCAAGTATCAGTGGGGTATCCTTTTCCACAAATGGGAATAAGCTGACGGTATCTATGGAGAAAGCACCAAGCGATGCTTTTACGATCACTGCCAGCAAGAAAAACTCTGTCCGCAGAGGTGTGGTTGTGTGGTCCGAGGGTAAACATGGCACAGGTTCCAGTGTGCAGGACGTTGTTTCCTATGCACAGGAAGTTGGCGATCCGGTCAGTGGCTATGTGAAGATGAAAGTCAGCTATGGTTCCTGTCAGATCGTCAAGACAAGTGAGGACGGAAAGGTGGACGGTATCAATTTCACGATTTCCGGTAATGGTATCAATCAGACAGTAACGACAGCGAATGGCGGTAAGTTCCAGCTTGATAATCTGATGCCGGGTGTCTATACCGTAACAGAGCAGTCTATTGACAAATATGTGCCACAGGAAACACACAGAGTCACAGTTGTAGCAGGACAGGTGGCAACTGTAAACTTTAACAATGTTCTGAAAAGGGGCGACCTTCAGGTGGTCAAATCCTCAGAAGATAATCTTGTTGAGGGTGTGAAATTCCGTCTTTATGGTACTTCCCTTGCAGGCATTGCAGTCGATCAGTATGCAGTGACAGACGCAAACGGAGTAGCAACTTTCAAAGATGTGCTGATCAGCGGAAGTGAACCGTATACCGTAGAAGAAGTAGATACAGAGGTACGCTATGTTGTACCGGAGAATCAGACAGCACCTATTCAGTGGAAGTCTGTGACAAAGCGTGATTTCAGCAACATTTTGAAGAAATTCACAGTGACTGTAACTAAGAGTGACAAGGAGGAAGGCACAGCACAGGGCGATGCGACACTTGCAGGTGCAGTTTATGGTATCTACAAAGGCGAAACACTGGTAGATAAATATGTGACCGATGCGAATGGGCAGTTTACAACGAAAGAATATATCTGCGATACCGATTGGACAGTCAGAGAAATCACACCGTCTGAAGGATATTTGCTTGATAAGACGATTCACAAAGTTGGAGCGGACCCGAAACTCTATGAAGTGGAACACAATCTGACTGCCAATGATGTAACTGAACAGGTTATGAAAGGGAATATCGCTATCATCAAGCATACTGATGACGGAGAAACCAAAATTGAAACACCGGAAAAGGGTGCAGAGTTTGAAGTTTATCTGAAATCTTCCGGAAGCTATGATGCAGCCGAAGAAGATGAGAGAGATACGCTTGTATGCGATGAGAATGGATTTGCTCAGTCAAAAGATATGCCATATGGTGTTTATACCGTTCATCAGACAAAAGGCTGGGAAGGTAGAGAACTGATGAGTGATTTTGATGTGTTCATTTCTAAAGATGGACAGACCTATCGTTACCTCATCAACAATGCCAATTTTGAAAGCTTTATCAAAGTGGTCAAAAAGGATGCTGAAACAGGAAAAACCATTCCGTATGCAGGTGCAGGATTTCAGATTTACGATCCGTCAGGAAATAAAGTAACTATGACATTCACTTATCCGACACCGACAACCATCGACACCTTCTATACAGATGCAGATGGTCAGCTTGTAACACCGGAGAAACTGGAGTATGGCAAGGGATATTCGCTTGTTGAGGTACAGGCTCCTTATGGTTATGTGCTTGACAGTACCCCGGTATCATTCGATGTGACAGAAGAAAATGCAACACAGGAGGGCACGATTAAATTGGTTAAGGTTGAAAAGCCGAACATGGCTCAGAAGGGTACGATTTCTGTGGAAAAAACAGGAGAGGTATTCTTTGGTGTGAACGTATCCGGCGAGGAAGGCAAAGATGTGATCTATCAGCCGGTATACAAAGTGAAAGGTCTTGCGGGAGCAACCTATGAAATCACAGCAGACGAAGATGTGGTAACACCGGATGGAACACTCCGCTACCACAAAGGCGATGTTGTGGATACGATCACAACAGATGAAGATGGCACTGCAAAGAGCAAGGAGCTTTATTTGGGTAAATATACCGTAACAGAAACACAAGCACCGGAAGGCATGGTCATCAATAAAGATGGACATCAGGTAGAACTCACTTATGCCGGACAGGAGGTTGCAGTGACAGAAACTGCCACAAGCTTCTATAACGAAAGACAGAAAGTGAAGATTTCCCTTGAAAAAGTGCTTGAACAGGATGAAACATTCGGAATCGGCAAGAATGATGAACTGAAAAATATCAGCTTCGGTCTTTATGCGAAAGAGGATATTGTATCAGAAAGCGGTACGGTAATCCCGGCAGACGGACTGATCGAAATCATTGGACTTGCAGAGGATGGTACTGCGACAGTAGCGACAGACCTTCCGTTTGGCAGCTACTATATCAAGGAGATGGCAACGGATGAACATTATATACTGAATGATGAGCAGTATGCATTCACATTTGATTATGCTGGACAGGATACCGAAACCGTTGAGATTAAAGTCAATGACGGGAAACCGATTGAAAACAAACTGATCTATGGTTCTGTATCAGGTAAGAAAGTGGATGAAAACGGAGAAGCACTTGCAGGTGCAGTGATCGGAATCTTTAAAGCTGATGAAACAGAATTTACAGCAGAACACGCTTTTATGACAGTGAAATCCGGAGAAGATGGCAGCTTCGCATTTAAGAAAGTGCCATATGGTAATTGGATTGTTAAAGAAATCGAAGCACCGGAAGGATTTGTCCTTGATGGAACAGCACATGCGGTCACTATTGATCAGAATAAGCAGGTCATTGAAGTGGAAATCACAAATGAATATATCCATGGCAATATTCGACTTACAAAGGTGGATGCAGATTATCCGGATAATAAGCTGACAGGAGCCACTTTTGAAGTCTACAAAGATGTCAATGGCGACGGAAAACTGGACGACAAAGATGAGCTTGTTGGAAATCTGGAAGAAACTTCTGTCGGTATTTATGAAATGCAGGAGCTGCTTTACGGAAAATATCTTGTAAAAGAGACAAAAGCACCGGAGGGATTTGTTCTTGATGAGGGTGTTTATTCTGTGTCCATTACTGAGGATGAAAAGACTTATGACGTGGAAAATAAAGCAGGTGTTGGCTTTATCAATCAGGCGATGAAAGGTAATCTGAAGATCAAAAAGACATCTTCTGACGGCAAAGTAGAAGGTTTCACATTCCGTATCACAGGCGTTAATGGTTATGACAGAACTTTTACAACTGACAAGAACGGAGAGATTTTTGTGGACGGACTTCGTATCGGAGAATATACCGTTTCTGAGGTCAGTGACAATGTATCTGCCGGATATATTTTACCAGCCGATAAGAAGATTACTGTGCAGACAGATTCGACAGTAGAGATTGAAATGCACAATGAACTTCGTGATACACCAAAAACAGGCGATGACAGTAGAACCGGTCTTTGGATGGTGCTTGCAGGTCTTTCCGCAGCGGGAATTGCGGCAACAGTCATTGCTTCCAAGAGAAAGAAGAAAAAGGAGGGCAATGAATAATGGACGCAAAGACAATCGTAGCAGTTGTATTGGTCGCCTTTATCATCGGCGGCTTTCTTTTCTTACAGAAGAAAAACAGAAAAAATAAATAACTTGAAGCGGGGGCGGAGCAATCCGCCCTTTGCTTTTGAGCAAGGAGGTCAAAATGAACCAGTTAGAGAAGATTGAGGACAGAGTTCTCTCTGTGCTTGAGTCAAATACACAGTCCCGTAGTGACGACATGGTGCTTTATCTTCTTGTCTGCAACAGTTATTCCAATAATGAAAATCCAATAGGAAAGATGCCTTTTGAAGTGGTCATGAAATATTACAGAGAGTTGAAATTGCCACATTTTGAAAGCGTCAGAAGAACAAGACAGAAGATACAGGAAACGCATCCAGAGTTAGGGTGTCTGCCGGAATATCGGAGAAACAGGAAGAAAATGCAGAAGTTATATACCGATTACGCAAGAAAGTAGCGAGGAGGATGGACCATGAAAGATAAATCAGCATTTCAGCGGAAGATCAAACTTCTGACCAAACTTTTCGATTTCGGCTGTAATACGGAAAAGAAGTTACAACAGCTCGACATGGAAAGCATTTTGAAAATCCCAGGGATTACGATACCGGATATGGCATTGATCCTTGAATTTCAGAAAGAAACCAAAGCTAATAAGCTGTTTTCTTATTTGGGAGGTGGTGCTGATGAACAGCAGACTTCGCAGTAACGATACCAGCCGATCAGAAGATACAGAAACGACAGGAGGTGCAAGGTAAGTGGCAAGAAAATACAATCTGATCTCGGAACTCTATGACCGGACTTGCAAAACAGTAGTTGCGAATCCACAGAACTGGCAGAACTTTTTGCAGTCTGCCTGCCGGAATTATAAGTTGCGATATGATGAGCAGTTGCTGATCTATGCACAGCGTCCTGACGCTACTGCGGTACTTGAGATCGAGCGTTGGAATAGAAATTTCGGTCGATGGGTAAATCGTGGAGCTAGAGGTATTGCAGTCTTTGCTGATGAGGACCGAAAGACACAGAGATTAACCCATTATTTTGATATTTCCGACACCCATGAGGGAAGATATTCCCGTCCGGTTCCACTTTGGAATATGCAGGAGGAATATACAGAAGAAGTCATCGAAACACTGGAAAATACGTTCGGACAACTGACCTACAAAAGTGTTCTTTCGGACGCTGTCATGAGTGCTGCACAAAATGCCGCAGAAGATAATCTCCCGGATTATTTGCAGGATTTGCTTTATGTTGCAGATAACAGTTTCCTTGCAGGACTGGATGAAGGGATGATTACTACCATCTATAAAAAACTTGTGACAAACAGCGTGGCGTATATGATGATGGCACGACTGGGAATCAATGTGGGCGAATATTTTGAAGCGGAAGATTTCAGAGATGTCACAAACTTTAATACGCAGGAAACGTTAAACGCTCTCGGTTTTGCCACAAGTGATATTGCAGAGATGGGACTTTCGGAAATATCAAAAACCATTCGGGCACTTAGCCGGAACAATCGCATCATTGAAGCGGACAGACAATCTGGATACAATAGGGATGAAAATACAACCGAAAGGAGCGGTAAGAATGAACGAGATCACATACACGATGGTCGGGGATTACAACCTTCCGGATCTGATCTTGCCAGAACAGCCGGAGCCGGTGGTGGGCAAATGGTCACAGATGAGGAGAACATTTCTCAAGGAACAGCACAGAGTCCAGTATTACAATCTCCTGACGAAAGGAATCCTGACAAAGCATTTGTCGGAAGTGCAGCAGAGGGCGAGCGAACTGGAGGAAACTCTGGTGCGGGAGATGGCAGCCAGGGAGGGACTGACCGAACAGATGAAAGCAGACGACATGATGAACTGGGTTCGGCTGATGAACAACATCAGGAACTCGGCTCAGGAGATCGTGAAAGCACAGGTCATTTACGTTTAGAGCATTATGACCGAAACCATGAAGATAAGAGTCTTCCTTTCTTTCACAGCGATAAGGATATCAACGAGATACTCCGGACAACACCACATTTGTCGGCATCTCTTGAAGAAATCAAAGATTTTTATGAGAGGACACAGGATAATGTAGAACGGACGGAGTTTATCAAGAGTATTTTTAATCATGACTATACGGAGCTGACTTTAGAAGATGGAAGGACAGTTGGATACAAGACATTTCAGAATGTATTGCATCTTTGGGAAGGTCATTATGAGAGCAGAACGAAGCAGAGCTATTATGACTGGGGTGTGATTGCACAACATTTTGAAGCAATGCGATTGCTCGGAGAATTAAATGATAGAATCAAACCGTTACCGTCAATGGACGGACAGCTAAGTTTTATTTTAGACGGACAGGCAGGGGAAGAAAAAACCTCTGCCTTTTCTTTTACTCAGGAGATTATAGATACAATCCTGACTCGTGGAAATGGCTTCTTCAATGGAAAAATGCAGATTTATGAGCAGTTTGAAAAGAGCTTATCCGCAAAAGAAAATGTAGAATTTCTGAAAAAAGCATATGGCGTGGGTGGTGTTCAACCGGTTATCACTGGCACAGGCATTGATGAATGGCATGATGGAAAAGGCATCAGCCTTTCACGAGGATATGGTGCAGATGCTGAGAAAATAATACTCAAATGGACGCAGGTAGAAAAGCGTATCAGGGAACTGATACGGATGGACAGATACCTAAATCCAAAAGAAAAAGAGTGGTATCCTAAGTGGCTTGAAGAACAGGAAATCAAACGGGCAGAAATGGAGGAGCAAAGAACAAATCGTGAAATTCTTTCGACTGCCCCATCTGAATCACAGGAGCAGACAAAGGAAACACCACCTTCCGAACACTATGAGTATCATCTGGGCGATACTGTATATATTGGAGCTTCCAAATATGAAATCTTATCGTTTGATGATGAGAGAGTCATGCTCTATGATACGGAAATGCCATTGTTCAATAAGGAATTTACCCGTATTGAATTTGATGAGAAAGTGCGGGAAAATCCGATGAATGACCATCTGAAAGTACCAGATCAGAAAACGGTATCATCAGAACTGTTGGAGCAGGCAAAGGAAATCATCAATGAATTTTGTCAGAATGAATATGGTTCGGACGCAGATTTTAGCAATCTGAAAGAAGTCGGCATTGCATTTACGACAGTCACGGATGATGAGATACCGATACAGGTAAATGCCAATCTTGTAGATTTGAGTGTAGAACAATATCTTGATGATAAGTTAATTGAAAGCACAAGATATAGCTCGATGGAGGAAATGATTGAGTCTGCACTTGTGTATCTGGACTTTGATGATCTGACTTCCATTACGGATGAACAGCTTGAGCGTGTGTTGGAATCTAAAACACAGAGGGAAGCAGCACAGGTTGATGATTTACCAGACTTAGCGACAAGACTTACGTTGTTTATGAAAGACTATGATTATTTTGGATATCAGGATAACGTAGAAGTCAATGAGACGGATGAGGAAGTCATCGAAAATACAAGAGATTTACTTCAAAGTCCGGATGAAGTAAATAATATTCTTGATTACTTAAAGGAAATAGACAGAGAAGAAGTTACAGCCGAGCAGGGAAAAGAATTAGAGAGACTGATTAGTGAACTCAGTGCCATGACGGTTGAACCGGAACCAATCAAACCACAGTGGGAGAAAAAAAGGAGCAAAGTCAGAAGTTTTGACCTGCACCCGGATATTCCGCTTGCAGAGAGAAATACGTTTGACCTTAGAAATCATCCGGTCGAACCAGCCGGAAAAAAGGAACGCTTTCACAGAAATATGGAAGCTATCAGGGTGCTAAAAGAGTGTGAAGCTGAGAACCGCTTTGCTACACCTGCCGAACAGATTATTTTGTCGAAATATGTTGGTTGGGGTGGTTTGTCCGAAGCATTTGATGAGCGTAATTCAGCATGGGCAGATGAGTTTTTAGAACTTCGCATGGGACTTTCGTCAGAAGAATATGCCGCAGCAAGGGAAAGCACACTGACAGCTTTTTATACACCACCCGAAGTGACAACTGCCATCTATAAGGCAATGGAGCAGATGGGATTTAAGGAAGGAAATCTGTTGGAACCGTCCTGCGGTATTGGTAACTTTATTGGTATGTTGCCTGAGTCAATGGCAAACACAAAGATTTATGGTGTTGAGTTAGATACGATTTCGGCAGGAATAGCACAGCAGTTATATCAGAAATCTTCCATCGCAGCACAAGGATTTGAGGAAGTCAATGTACCGGACAGCTTCTTTGATGGTGTTGTCGGAAATGTACCTTTTGGAGATTTTAAGGTGCTTGATAAGCGATATGATAAATATAACTTCCTGATCCACGATTATTTCTTCGCCAAATCTTTGGATAAATTACGTCCAGGTGGTGTGATGGCTCTTGTGACTAGCAAGGGTACAATGGATAAAACAAACTCATCGGTCAGAAAATATATTGCACAGAGAGCGGACCTTTTGGGAGCAATCAGGCTTCCCAATAATACGTTTAAAGATAATGCCGGAACAGAAGTTGTATCGGATATATTGTTCCTGCAAAAGCGGGACAGGCTCATTGATATTGAGCCAGACTGGGTGCAGCTTCGTACAAATGATGACGGTTTTACGATGAACGCATACTTTGTGCAGCACCCCGAAATGATACTCGGAGAGATGAAAATGGTCAGTGGTCGCTTCGGAGAAGAAGCAACCTGCTTACCATTTGAAAATGCTGACCTGTCAGAGCTTTTATCTGAAGCAGTGGCAAATATCCATGGAGAGGTCAGAGATTATGAAGTTGAGGACGAACTGGAGGAAGAAGATAGATCTATTCCTGCCAACCCAGAGGTAAGGAACTTTTCTTATACGGTGGTGGAAGATAATATTTATTTTCGGGAAAATTCACGCATGAATCCAGTGGAAGTATCAGCAACCGCAGAGAATCGTATCAAAGGACTGATCGCAGTTCGTGATTGTGTCCGTAACCTGATCGAGTTACAGACAGAAGGGTATCCGGATGAAGATATTCGAGCAGAACAGGTCAGACTTAATATGCTTTATGATAATTATACGAAGAAATATGGACTGATCAACAGCAGGGCAAATATCTCTGCTTTTAGTGATGATAGTTCCTTTGCATTGTTGTCTGCGTTGGAAGTTCTCAATGAAAATGGAGAGTTGGAACATAAGGCAGATATGTTCTTTAAGCGGACCATCCAGCCACACAAACCAGTGACGAAGGTGGACACTGCCAGTGACGCACTTGCTGTTTCTATGGGAGAGAAAGCCGGAATCGACATGGAATATATGCAGGAACTCTCAGGAAAATCAGAAGAAACGCTGTGTCAGGATTTGAAAGGTGTTATCTTTTTGAATCCGCTTTATGGCTATGGAAATGTTACAGAGCCGAAGTATTTAATGGCGGACGAATATCTTTCCGGCAATGTCAGGGAAAAACTGGCATTAGCAAAGAGAACCGCCATGCTTTATCCGGAAGATTATAAAATCAATGTGGAAGCATTGGAAAAGGTACAGCCGAAAGACTTAACTGCCAGTGAAATATCTGTAAGACTCGGAGCGACATGGGTACCACCTGAAATCTATCAGCAGTTCATGTTTGAGTTTTTAAATACGCCGAATTATGCTCAGTGGAGGATTAAAGTTCACTACTCCCCTTACACCGGAGGTTGGAATATCGAGGAGAAATCTTATGACCGGGGCAATGTAAAAGCAAACAGTACCTATGGTACAGGACGTATCAATGCATATAAGATTATCGAGGAAACTTTGAACCTGAAAGATGTCCGTATCTTTGATTATATTGAAGATGATGAGGGCAAAAGAAAAGCGGTGCTAAATAAAAAAGAGACAGCCATCGCACAGGCAAAGCAGGAATTGATCAAGCAGGGATTTCAGGATTGGGTATGGGCAGATCCCGAACGAAGGGAGAAACTCACGAGACTGTATAACGAAAAGTTTAATAGTGTTCGACCGAGAGAATATGATGGAAGCCATATCATTTTCAGTGGTATGAATCCGGAAATTACACTCAGGGAGCATCAGAGAAATGCAGTTGCACACATTTTATACGGAGGGAATACGCTGCTTGCACACGCAGTTGGGGCGGGAAAAACCTTTGAAATGGTGGCTGCTTCACAGGAGCTGAAAAGACTCGGACTTTGTAATAAGTCTTTGTTTGTGGTACCCAACCATCTGACGGAACAGTGGGCGGCAGAGTATTTGCAGCTTTATCCGTCAGCCAATATCCTTGTAGCAACCAAGAAAGATTTTGAAACCAAGAACCGTAAAAGGTTCTGCGGTCGTATCGCAACAGGCGACTATGATGCGGTTATTATCGGTCATAGCCAGTTCGAGAAGATACCGATGTCGATTGAACGACAAAAAGCGATATTGGAACAGCAGATTGAGGAACTGACGAATGGCATTGCTGAATTAAAAGCGAATAGGGGAGAAAGATTCTCCATCAAACAGCTTGAAAGGTCAAGAAAAGCAGTGACGCAGAAGCTTGCAAAACTGAATGATCAGAGCAGAAAGGATGATGTTGTTACCTTTGAAGAACTAGGTGTAGACAGACTGTTTATTGATGAAAGTCATTATTATAAGAACCTTTTTCTCTATACAAAAATGAGAAATGTGGGTGGAATTGCCCAGACGGAAGCACAGAAATCTTCGGATCTTTTTATGAAGTGCCGCTATCTGGATGAGATTACCGGAGGAAGAGGAACAGTGTTTGCAACAGGTACACCTATCTCAAATAGTATGGTGGAGCTTTATACGATACAGCGATATTTGCAGTATAACACCCTTGTGAAAAACAACTTGCAACACTTTGACGCATGGGCTTCTACCTTTGGAGAAACGGTCACAGCGATTGAACTGACACCTGAAGGTTCCGGGTACCGGGCAAAGACACGATTTGCAAAGTTTTATAACCTGCCAGAATTGATGTCAATGTTTAAGGAAGTGGCAGACATTAAAACAGCAGATATGCTAAAGCTTCCAGTGCCGGAAGCAGAGTATCACAATGTATCGGTGGAACCTTCAGAAATGCAGAAAGATATGGTCGCTTCGCTTGCGGAACGTGCAGAGAAAGTCAGAGGTGGAGGAGTGGATGCAAGTGTGGATAACATGCTGAAAATTACGAATGATGGTCGAAAACTTGCTTTAGATCAGCGAATGTTAAATGAGATGCTGCCGGATTTTGATGGCAGTAAAATCAATGCCTGTGTGGAGAATGTTTTCCGTATTTGGGAAGAAACCAAAGATAAGAAGTCCGCACAACTTGTGTTCTGCGATCTTTCCACACCAAAGAATGTCGGAACTTTTTCTGTCTATAACGACATCCGAAAGAAGCTGATCGAGCGAGGTGTCCCGGAGAGTGAGGTCCGATTTATCCATGAAGCAGATACGGATATGAAGAAGAAAGAACTCTTTCAGAAAGTCCGAAAAGGAGAAGTCAGAGTGCTGATGGGTTCCACACAAAAGATGGGAGCCGGTACGAATGTGCAGGACAGACTTATCGCACTTCACGATGTGGATTGCCCATGGCGACCGTCAGATTTAGAGCAGCGTTCCGGTCGAATTATCCGTCAGGGAAACTCTAACCCAAAGGTAGAAATCTACCGCTATGTGACAAAGCAGACCTTTGACGCCTACCTCTATCAGCTTGTGGAGGGCAAACAGAAATTCGCAAGTCAGATCATGACGAGCAAATCTCCGGTCCGATCAGCAGAGGATATAGACGAAACCGCACTGTCTTATGCTGAGATTAAAATGCTTGCAACAGGAAATCCCTATATCAAGGAAAAGATGGATCTGGACATTCAGGTACAGAAATTAAAGCTTCTAAAATCCAATTTCTTATCTGAAAAATACAGTCTTGAGTACAAGATAATTAAATACTATCCGCAGCGTATCACATCATTGGAAAACCGTATTGCCGGTCTGGAAAAAGATGTGGAAACTGCAAAACAGCACCCGAAACCTTTGGATGACCGCTTTGTTGGTATGGAGGTTCAGGGTGCTTTTTTTTCGGAAAAAGCAGATGCAGGAAAGGCAATCATTGACGCCTGCAAGCAGATGACCAGTCCGGAAGCAATCCCTCTCGGCAAGTATCGTGGATTTGATCTGGAACTTTACTTTGACTCAGGTAAACGTACTTATTGCGTGACGGTTAAAGGAGAAAACAGTAGGAGTGTTGATCTGGGAGATGATGTTCATGGCAACATTACTCGTATTGACAATGGTGTGGAGCGATTTGTTGAAAGTTTGGAAACAGCTAAAAGCAGCCTTGAAGATACGAAGAATCAATTTGAAACCGCACAGAAAGAAGTGGCAAAGCCATTTGTGCAGGAAGAAGAATTGAAGCTAAAACTGGCTCGGTTGGATGAGTTAAATATTCTGCTCAACATGGATAAAAAAGAAAATGAAATTGTCGGCAGCGAGCCTGATGAGGGCGAAATATCAGAAAAACAAAAGGAGAAAACACATGAAAGATAAGAAAAAAGCCATCCCTATTTATGATGTGTGCTTTAGGGAAGATAACAAAACGGAGAAACGATATGAAAGATATTTTAAACTATTCAATAGAAGAAAGAAGGTGCAATAATGGATTTTAAAACATTTTGTGATGATATAGAAAAAAATATTTTAGAGTATTTGCCAGAGCAGTATCAGAAAGCAGAGGTCATGATTAAGCCTGTTTTGAAAAATAATTCATTAGTACTTCATGGACTGACAATACGAAATCCGGACGAAAAAATCGTGCCAACTATGTATATGGAACACTATTATGAAAAATATCAAGCAGGTCAGGAAATAGAAAATCTGATGGAAAACATAGCTGTAGATTATTTGGAACATTGTAACCCACAGATTGATTATCAAGTGGAACATATTATGGAACTTGATAATGTTAAAGACAAAATTATGCCAATTATTCTGAATGCAAAACATAACAAAGATATGGCAAAGATACGTCCATCAACAAGAATAGATGATTTGGCAGTATTCTATCAGATCGTTTTGGAGAGATCTGAATTTAGTACAGCAAGTGTAGCGGTTTCAAACGATATGATGGAAAAATGGGGAATTTCAACTGAAGAACTCCACCATATATCAATTGAAAACAATGAAAAATATAATCCTGTACTGCTTACGGACATAGAATCAGTGCTTTTCGGAACACCGGAGAATTATTTGGAAATAGAAGGTAAAACACCAAACAGTCCGCTTCTTGTGTTGTCTAATCAGACGAAATCTTATGGAGCGTCCGTTATTGCAAATCCGGCAGTACTTGAAAAAGTTGCAGATGCAGTTGGAGGAGATTATTATGTATTGCCATCATCTGTGCATGAGGTGCTGATCTGTCCGAAAGAAATTGTAAAAGAAATGGGAATGACACCGAAAGAACTCGGCAAAATGGTCAGGGAAGTAAATCAGCAGGAAGTTAGCAGAGATGAGGTGCTTTCTGACCATGTTTATTCCTATGACAGAGAAAATAAAGTGTTGGAAACTGTGAAAGAATCCAAGCAACGAAATATGGATATGGAACGTTAGAAAGCAGGTGATCGCATTGCCATATATTGCACCGGAAGTCGTAACGGAAGCGAAACGAATGGACTTGCTGACGTATCTTCGTACCTATGAACCGGGGCAGCTTGTCAGAGTCAGTGGCAACACTTACTGTACAAGAGAACATGACAGCCTGAAGATTTCCAACGGGAAATGGATGTGGTGGTCCAGAGGTATCGGGGGCAGAACTGCCCTTGATTATCTCATAAAGGTTAAGGAGCTGAGCTTTATTGAAGCGGTGGAAACCATTATGGGAAATTGTGCTGTGACTGCTCTGGTGTATGAAACGGAGAGCCGAAGTTATGAAGAACAGCCGCTTCTTCTGCCGCAGAAAAGTCCAACCAGCGATGTCGTTACACAGTATCTTTTTGGGCGTGGCATTGATTATGAAATCATCAATGAATGTCTGGATAAAGAGCTGATCATTGAATCACTGCCCTATCACAATGTTGTATTTATCGGCTATGACGATAAGAAAGAAGCGAAGTATGCAGCATATCGTGCGACCAATAAAAGTAGGATTATGGGCGACTGCACAGGAAGTAAAAAACAATATTCCTTCCGACTGACAAATGAAAACAGTACAGAAGTGCATTTGTTTGAATGTGCCATTGACCTGTTATCTTTTGCAACTTTAGCAAAGATAGAGGGAGAGGACTGGCGAAAACTGAACCTTGTTTCCTTGTCAGGTGTGTATTCACCAAAGCAGGAAATGGAAAAATCAAAAGTGCCGGTTACACTTCAAAAACTGCTTGAGAAGAATCAGCAGATCAGCCGGATTGTGCTTCACTTAGATAATGATATTGCAGGAAGAAAAGCAACAAAAACATTAGAAATTTTATTGAAAGACAGATATGAAGTCGTTGATGAACCACCCAAAAGCGGAAAGGATTTCAACGACTTTCTTTGTATCCAGTTAGGAATTTTAAAACAGAACGAAAGGAGTTTTGAGAGATGAATGAAAAAATAACAGTGCTTCTGGTAGAACCGGGCAAGTATCCAAAACCGATTGAGATTGAAGATACGTTGGAAGCGATGCAGGAAGTTGTCGGTGGAGATATTGAGGAATATATGCCATTTGATGATGAGGTTGCCATTATCTGTAATGAGGAAGGAAAGATGAACGGCTCGGAGCTTAACCGGGCAGTCTATTCCAAAGATAAGCAGATTTTGGATGTGATTGCGGGTAAGTTTTTTGTTGCCTATGCTCCGTTTGAGTCAGAAAGTTTCCTCAGTATGCCAAAAGATCTGATGAAAAAGTATGAGGATAAATTCAGGTATCCGGAGCGATTTTATAAAACCCAGGAAGGAATTGAAGCCAAGGCATATAAGCCAGCGGCAAAAGATATGGAGCGATAGAAAGTGAAAATATGGGGCAACCCAAGGAGCGTGTATCATCTTAGCGAGCAGACCATTTATACTCCTACAGTCGTATAAACGGTAAAGGCTCGTTAGGGGTCGCCCCTAATACCCCAGTGAGAAAGGAACGATGATTTATGAGAGAGATAGCATTGATTGCCGGCGGCTTGATCGTCGGAGGATTGGTTGGAGTCACATGGATGTGCCTGCTTCAGGTCAATAAGGACAGACATTATATCATTCAGAGAAAGGAAGAACATGAAGATGAGTAAGAGAACAATTAAAAAACAGTTTTGGTTATCCCGCAGCGAAGCACAGGATTTACAGAAGAAAGCAAAAAAGGCGTGTCTTTCTGAAGCCGGGCTTATCCGTCTGCTTTTGAAAGGATATGAGCCGAGAGAAAAACCAGATGCAGATTTCTATGAAGCAATGAAGGAACTGTCAGCAATCGGAAATAACATCAATCAGCTTGCAGTGAAAGCAAATTCACTGGGGTTTGTTGACGCACCACAGCTTAAAAAGGAAGCAGAGCGTTGGCACAAATTCCAGGCAGATATGGAACGGACTTATCTCAGACCGGATAAGAGCGAACTGAAATGGCAGTAACCAAGTTATGGTCTGTGAAAAGCAATCTGAAACAGGTCATTGACTATGCCGTCAATCCGGAAAAGACTGCGGCTGATGTTTATACGGAAGAACAGTATCAGGCATTGGCAGATGTCCTCAGTTATGCCAAAGATGAGGAGAAAACGGAACGGGAACTTTATGTTGATGCTATCAACTGTAATGTAGCGACCGCTCGTGATCAGTTCATAACAGTCAAAGAGCAGTATCAGAAAACAGATGGTATTCAAGCCTATCATGGCTACCTGAGTTTTAAAGAACAGAATATTACCCCGGAACTTGCACAAAAGATTGGGATGGAGTTTGCCAATGAAATATGGGGCAACCGTTTTCAGGTCGTTGTTACGACACATTTGAATACAACACATTTGCACTGCCACTTTGTTGTCAATTCCGTTTCTTTTGTGGATGGGAAAAGGCTGTGGGGAGAAGAAAAAGCATGGTTTAAATTCCGGACAGTGGCAGATCGTATCTGTGAAAAATATGGATTGTATTATAATCCGAAACCAAACCGCAGTAAGCAATCGTCTTATTACTATAAGCAGGAGCAGGCGGGAATGCCAACCCGGTATACGATGGTGCGTGAAGCGATTGATGAAGCGATTGCACATAGTACGAACCTTAGAAGCTTTGATTATGCTTTGACGCAGATGGGTTATGAACATTCACTCAGTGAAAGCCGGAAGTATTGGACAATCGTACCGAAAGGGTACACGAAACAGATCAGACTGAAAAATCTCGGAGAAGATTACACCGAAGAAGCTATCAAACGCAGGCTCATGGAAAATCAGAGAGTGCGTATCGTGCCATTTGCAAAGCAGACAGTTGTTATCCGGCAATACCGCTTGCCGACAAGAGAACAGAAAATTAAAAAGGTGGGTGGTCTGTATGGCTTGTATCTGCATTATTGCTACAAGCTCGGTTATCTGCCAAAGTATAAAAAACAGAATACAAAAAGACTTCATTATCTTTTAAAAGAAGATTTATTGAAGCTCGATAAAATTACAGCAGAGACAAGGCTGCTCGGACGGGAACATATTTTTACGGACGAGCAGCTTTTCTCATATAAAGCGTCACTGAATGGACAGATTGAAACTTTGATTGACGATAGAACGCACCTGCGAAAAATATCCAGAACAAAGATGAGTGACGATGAGCTATCGAAAGTAAAAGGACAGATTGTGTCTATCAGTGGCAAGATCAGGGAACTGAGGAAAGAGGTTTGGTTATGTGATGATATTGCCGAGCGGTCGAAAGTCATGGAACAGAATCTTGAAACCATCAGAGCCGAAGAAGAAAAACAAGAGAGAAAGGAGCAAAACCGATATGACAAACGGAGGTGACGCAGCAGAGCAGGTCGTCCGGTTATCACTGGAAGGATTTGAAGTTGCTGCAAGACTCACAGGATCAGCCGCTAAGAATGTTGCTATTCTTCTTGCTTCAGTATTAAAGCAGGAAGCAACGCAGGCGAATAAGACCAGAGGAAAAGCAAGGCTGACCAATATGATTAAATCTGGGAAAGAATTAAAAGTCTTTTCTATTCCAAACAAGGATTTGAAGAAGTTTACTGAACAGGCAAAACGATATGGTGTTCTTTATTGTGTCCTTAGAGATAAAAACACAAAGGGAGATAATGTTCCAATTGATATTATCGCCAGAGCAGAGGACGCTTCCAAAATTCAGCGTATCGTTGAAAGATTTGAACTCGGTAAAGTAGATAAAGCTGCAATCGTAACGGAATCCCAGAAAGCAGTGGAGAAGCGAGAAGCCTTGGAAAAAGAGAAACCAGCAAAATCTAAAAATGAGATTATTATGGAGGAGGCTGTACGAAAACCATTACAGAAAGAGGAAAATGCACAGGCAAACCCCTCCGTCGCCAAAACGGACAAAAACCCTCCGTTAAGGCAAAACTCAGAGCCGGAAGATATGCGAACTGATAAGGGTGTCGCTGTAAATGAGCAGAAGAAACCATCGGTTAAAGAGAAACTTGACCATTACAAAGCTCAGGCAAAACAGGAAAAAGAAGCAGATCGTAAAGAACCGGAAGTTGCTCAGACAAAGCGTAAATCTGCACCAAAGCAGACGGTACACAAACAGCCGAAATCAAAGCAGAAGAAATCGAAAGAGAGGTAAGGAACATGACGTATGATTTTAAACCTGCAAAAGCAGGTGGGCAGGCTCCAAGACTTTCCAAAGAGGAGTATGCACAGAAAAAAAGAGCAGAAAAAGATGCGGTCTATCAGATGGCTGATGAATCAGCAAGGGAGATTGTTTCGGACCCGGAAAAATTCAAGTCGTTTCTGGATACGCAGAGTCGGATTGACAGATATTCTGCGGTCAATGCACTGCTTATCTATAAACAATATCCGCAGGCAGTTCAGCTTAAAGATTTTGATGACTGGAGCAAAGATAATGTCAAAATCTTAAAAGGTACAAAGAGTATTTCTATTCTTGAACCGGTGGAATATGTCAAGAGAGATGGTACAACAGGTATTTCCTATAATGTGAAAAAAGTATTTGATATTTCACAGACAAATGGCAAACGACCACCAGCACCAACAGTCGATCGTGATCCAAAGCAGCTTATCACAACACTGCTTGACTCATCGCCGGTTAATGTGGAAGCAACCAATGAATTACCCTATCCGAATATGGCAGCCTTTTATAACAATGAGGAACAGACTTTGTATGTGAAGCGGGATGTGGGAGACAGCGTTGCAGTTGCTCAGTGCGTAGCACAGGAACTGGGGCACGCACAACTTTCCATCAACAGTGATACTTATAGTCGTTCCGATATGGGATTTCAGGCAGTGTGTATCGGTTATATGCTCTGTAAGAAATATGGTATTGACACACAGAATTTTGCAATCAACCGTATTCCGGAAAAACTTGCAGCAAAAGAACCGAAGGACATTCGCTTTGAGCTGTCTAAGATGAGAAATGCAATGGCAGATATTCATTCCCGTGTTTCTGATGAACTTTACCGTAAGAAACAGGCTCGCTCGAAAGAGCAGGAAAGATAAAGAGGTACTGATATGACGAAAGAAGAACTTTACCACATTGCATTGGATGATTATGAACATGGCATCGTCATCCGTTCTCTGAATGATGAGAAAACGGATTTGATGAATCAGGGAAAATCAACGGATGCTGTGGACGACCTGATTATCAAGATCGGGACTGCCCCAAAAAAGAAATTCAAAGTAATTTCCAAGGATCGATCTGATGCAGAGAGATAAGGAAAGACAGTCGGAGATTATTCTTTCCATCATCGGTATTATCCCGGTTGTATGGTTGGGATTATTGATCGCTCCGTCCGTAAAAGGCGGATTGCCGGAGATATTCCCAAGCCTGATGAATGTATTCAACAACCCATTTCACATCGTACTTTGTGAGGACAGCGTAAAAACTGTCCTCATTTTGCTGTTGTGCTATGGCATGGGTATCGGGATTTATTTTTCCACACAGAAGAATTACCGAAGGCGGGAAGAACATGGTTCAGCAAAATGGGGCAATGCAAAAACCGTAGATAAAAAATACAGACAATCTCCATTTTCAGATAACAAGCTGATGACACAGAATGTTTGCATTGGCTTGAATGCAAAAAAGCACAGACGAAATCTGAACACACTGGTATGCGGTGGTTCTGGTGCAGGTAAGACAAGGTTTTACTGTAAGCCGAACCTCATGCAGTGCAATACCTCTTTTGTTATCCTAGATCCGAAAGGAGAAATTTTAAGAGATACTGGAAAGCTGCTTGAAAGAAAAGGATTTGAGGTCAGGGTTCTTGATTTGATCTCTATGGAAAAGAGTCACTGCTATAACCCATTTGTATATCTTCAGAATGACAACGATGTGCAGAAACTTGTAACCAATTTATTTAAAAGCACCACACCAAAGGGAAGTCAGTCGCAGGACCCGTTTTGGGATACTTCGGCTTCCATGCTTCTGTTGGCGTTGGTGTTTTATTTGCATTATGAAGCACCGGAAGAAGAACAGAATTTTGCGATGGTCATGGAAATGCTCAGAGCCGGTTCGATTGAGGACGAAGAAGATACCAGACCTTCTCCCCTGGACGAACTGTTTGCAGAGCTTGAAATGACAAATCCAGACCATATTGCATTGAAATATTACCGTTCCTACCATTCCGGTTCAGCAAAGACACTGAAATCTATTCAAATCACGCTTGCTGCGAGGTTGGAAAAATTTAACCTTGAAAGTCTTGCTTCATTGACATCGGCAGACGAGCTTGACCTTCCATCTATGGGAGAAAAGAAAGTTGCCCTGTTTGCCCTTATTCCAGATAACGACTCCAGTTTCAATTTTCTGGTTTCGATTTTATATACACAGTTGTTTCAGCAGTTATTCTATGCTGCTGACCACATTCATGGCGGTTCGCTGCCTATTCCGGTGCATTTCCTGATGGACGAATTTGCGAACGTTTCCCTGCCGGATGACTTCGACAAGATACTTTCGGTTATGCGTTCCAGAGGGGTGTCGGTTAGTATCATTTTGCAGAATCTGGCACAGCTCAAAGCACTTTTTGAAAAGCAATGGGAAAGCATTGTGGGCAACTGCGATGAATTTTTATATCTCGGCGGTAATGAGCAATCCACACATAAGTACGTGTCGGAGCTGCTCGGCAAAGAAACCATCGACACGAACACTTATGGCAAGAGTTCTGGTCGAAGTGGTAACTATTCCACCAATTATCAGATCAGTGGACGAGAACTGCTCACACCGGATGAAGTGCGGATGTTGGACAACCGATATGCGATTTTATTTATCCGAGGGGAACGTCCGGTTATGGACTTGAAATACGACATCTTGAAGCATCCGAATGTGGCATATACCACAGATGGTAGAGAAAAGCCATATCTGCATGGAGAGGTTACGATACCGCACTCATCTATTTCCGTTCTTGCGATTGATCCGGAAGATGTACCGGAAGGCAGTTACGGAGAAACCAATTACGAACTTCTGTCTGATGAGGACTTTGAAGTTGATACAAATTTCTAATTTACAGGAGGAAAACACAATGAGATTTTTTAAGAACACAGATAAGAAAGCAATGAAAGAAACATCTAAACTTCCAATGACCGGAAAGGTCAGAAAAGGATACCGGGCATACTGTGCGGCAGTTCTGGCAATGACGGTTGTACTCGGTACCGGGGTAACTGCTTTTGCGGCAAGTGACCCGATCACAGTTGTCAACAATCTGTCTGATTTTATCTTCGGACTTATCCGGGCAATCGGTATGATTTTGCTCGGCTTTGGTATTGTTCAGGTCGGACTTTCCCTGAAATCACATGACCCGTCCCAGAGGGCAAATGGATTTCTTACGCTTGCTGGTGGTGTCATCATCACTTTTGCAAAAGAAATCCTGACTCTGATCGCAGGCTAAGAAACAACAGTTATCAGTGGGCGTACCCGTTTCGGCGGGTATGCCTTTTATAAGGAGGTGCGAATGAATGAGCGATAACTGGGTAGTTCAAAACCTCGAAAACGCTCTTGAAACCTGGAACGATAAATTAAGCGAGATATGGCAGCTTTTGACCACTACTCCGCAGAACTTCAAAGGTGGAAGTATCTGGAATGTGATGGTCACGATCAATGGGGCAGTGCAGGCAATCGGACTTGCACTTCTTGTACTTTTCTTCGTGGTCGGTGTTGTCCGTACCTGTGGCAGTTTTACCGATGTGAAAAAACCGGAACATGCTTTGAAGCTGTTTGTCAGATTTGCCATTGCAAAAGGTGTCATCACATACGGACTGGAACTGATGCTTGCTCTATTTAATATTGTTCAGGGTGTCATATCAACCATTTTGACATCATCGGGATTTGGGACACCGGACCAAACGACACTGCCTGCTGAGATGGTAACGACCATTGAGGATTGCGGATTTTTTGAAAGCATTCCGTTGTGGGCAGTTACGCTGATCGGTGGACTTTTTATTACGGTGCTGTCATTCATTATGATCATGACGGTCTATGGCAGATTTTTTAAGTTGTATATGTACACTGCGATTGCACCGATACCGCTTTCCACATTTGCCGGAGAACCGACACAGAATGTTGGCAAGAGCTTTATCAAAAGCTATTGTGCAGTTCTGCTTGAAGGAGCAGTCATTGTGCTTGCCTGCATTATCTTTTCATTATTTGCATCCAGTCCCCCAGTGGTTAATCCGGATGCGGCGGCAGTCACACAGGTGTGGTCCTATATCGGAGAGCTTGTCTTTAACATGCTTGTCCTTGTCGGTGCAGTGAAGATGAGTGATCGTATTATCAGAGAAATGATGGGCTTATAATTCGGAGGTTTAAGAAAATGAAGAACAGAAACAGAACAGGTCGGCAGAAGTATTTCTCGGCTGACCGTAATTGCAAAAACTGCGTGTACAACGGTGGCAGAAGAAAGGGAGAGCATATCTGCTTAATGGATACTTGCACTTTGGAAAACCGGTTGTATGGCAGGGAAAGGAGAAAATGATGGAAGTCAAAATTAACCGGGAAATACGAAATTACACAGAGTCAATGTTCTTTGGACTGTCGCTTCGACAGTTCATTTTTTCTGTCCTTGCATGTGGGATTGCAGTGGGACTGTATTTCCTACTGAAACCCTATTTAGGAACAGAAACCGTTTCATGGGTTTGTATCTTAGGTGCCGCACCATTTGCTGCGATTGGATTTGTGAAATACAACGGGATGACAGCAGAGAAATTTGTCTGGGCATGGTTTAAGTCTGAATTTCTCATGCCGAAGAAGCTGGTATTTCACTCTACCAACACCTATTACGAATTACTGAAACCAAGCATCGAGCAGAAAATGAAGGAGGTTTTGAAAAATAATGATTAAGACACTCAATAATATTTTCAAACAGGATAAAGAAAAGTTTGTTGTGCCAAAAGGTGTGCAGGACTGTATTCCAGTCATGGTTATCTATGATGACGGTATCTTTAAAGTTGGCAAAGACAAATATTCCAAGAGCTTTAAATTCACAGATATTAACTATGCGGTGGCAAGCAGGGAGGATAAAGAGGGAATGTTTCTTGAATACTCTGAACTGCTCAATTCTCTGGATAGTGGAGCGACTACAAAAATCACGATCAATAACCGCAGACTGAATCGTTTGGATTTTGAGAAAACCATTCTTATTCCAGAAACCGGAGACAGCCTTGATGAATACCGTGAGGAATATAACAAGATGCTTCTTGAAAAGGCAACCGGGGCAAATTCAACAGTGCAGGATAAGTATGTGACAATCTCTATCAATAAAAAGAATGTGGACGATGCACGCACCTATTTTGCACGTGTGGGTGCTGATCTGATCGCTCATTTCAACCGCTTAGGCAGTAAATGTGTGGAAATGGAAACGGATGAGAGACTTCGGATTATTCATGATTTCTTCCGAGTGGGCGAAGAAAGTGCTTATCATTTTGACATCAAAGAAACCAGAAAGAAAGGACACGACTTCAAAGATTATATCTGCCCGGACTCTATGGAGTTTGAAAGTGATTACTTCAAAATCGGAAACCGCTTTGGCAGAGTCATTTTCCTGCGTGAGTATGCGTCTTATATCAAGGACTCAATGGTTGCAGAGCTTACGGATATGAACCGGAATCTGATGATGTCCATTGACATTGTGCCTGTGCCAACAGATGAAGCAGTAAGAGAAGCAGAGAACCGACTGCTCGGTGTGGAAACAAATATCACAAACTGGCAGAGAAAGCAGAATCAGAACAATAACTTTTCTGCGACCGTTCCTTATGATATGGAACAGCAGAAAAAAGAAATGAAGGAGTTCCTTGACGACCTGACAACTCGTGACCAGAGAATGATGTTCGCAGTGCTTACGATGGTGCATACAGCAGATACGAAAGAGCAGCTTGATAACGATACAGAAGCACTGCTTACGACAGCAAGAAAACATCTGTGTCAGTTTGCGGTGCTGAAGTATCAGCAGATGGATGGTCTGAATACCGTTATGCCTTATGGCACAAGAAAGATTGACTCTTTCAGAACACTTACTACAGAGAGCCTTGCAGTATTCATGCCTTTTAGAGTTCAGGATATTTACGATGAGAACGGTATTTATTATGGGCAGAATGTCATCAGCAAAAATATGATTATTGCTGACCGTAAGCAGCTTTTGAATGGTAATTCCTTTATCCTCGGTGTATCCGGTGGTGGTAAGTCGTTTGCAGCAAAGGGAGAGATTGAGAACATCATTCTTTCTTCCGACGCAGATGTGATTATCATTGATCCGGAGCGAGAGTATTCCCATCTTGTGAATGCCCTCGGAGGAGAGATTATCAATATTTCTGCAACGTCTCCGAACCATATCAATGCTATGGATATGAACAAGGATTATGGCGATGGGGCAAATCCGGTTATCTTAAAATCTGAGTTTATCATGTCCCTTTGCGAACAGCTTATCGGTGGCACGAACCTCGGAGCAAAGCAGAAGTCTATCATCGACCGTTGTACTGCAAGTGTGTACCGCACATATCAGCAGAATGATTATACCGGTCCAATCCCTACTCTACAGGATTTTCGTGATGAACTTCTGAAACAGGATGAACCGGAAGCAAAGGAGATCGCACTGGCGATTGAGCTTTTTACGCATGGTTCCTTAAATACCTTTGCAAAGCAGACGAATGTGGACACACACAACCGTCTGATCTGCTATGACATTTTGGACCTCGGCAAGCAGCTTATGCCGATTGGTATGTTGGTCGTGCTGGACTCTATCCTGAACCGTATCACACAGAATCGTGCAAAGGGTAAGAACACCTTTATCTTCATTGATGAAATTTATCTTCTGTTCCAGCACGAATACTCTGCAAACTTCCTCTTTACCTTGTGGAAGCGTGTGAGAAAATACTGTGCATACGCAAGCGGAATCACTCAGAACGTCGATGACCTTTTGCAGAGCCACACAGCGAGAACAATGCTTGCAAACTCAGAGTTTATCATTATGCTGAATCAGGCTTCCACAGACAGGCTTGAGCTTGCAAAACTTTTGAATATTTCCGACCTTCAGCTTTCCTATATCACAAATGTAGATGCGGGACATGGACTGATCAAGGTGGGGAGTTCGCTTGTGCCATTTGCAAATAAGTTCCCGAAGAATACGAAACTCTATAAACTGATGACGACCAAACCGGGCGAAGTGTAAGGAGGATAACGAGATGGCTAAGATTTATTTTCGTGATAAAGCACACAAAGATTTTGTGATGGAAAATCTGAATAAATGCAGGAGAAACGACTGTTATCATCAGGCGTTCTTTTATGTGATGGGAATTTCGGAAGAAACGAGAATGAACATCGGGCAGATGTTTGATTTTAAGAATGACTGCATCATTCCGGAGGGAATGCATGGAGGATGGCAGACCAGTGGAACTGTGAAAGTCTGCAACCTTGCGTTTAATCTCTGGAATGGATTTGCAGAAGAAGGCAGGGAGAGGTTCTGCACACCAGAAGAACTGTTCTGCTGTGGATATGCCCCGTACTTTATGGAGGGAATCAAACTGCGGTATCCGGAATATTGCAGAGATCTGACACCACCTAAAAGAAAGGATATGGAACGATAATGATGAAAAGAAAGCGATATGTGATAATCATTGCGGTGCTTGCAGCTATTTTTTCTGTAAGCACCTTTTTCCTGATCCGCAATCATATAGACTCCAAAAAGCAGGCAGAAATCTATGATGAATTGATTGAAACTGTCGAGGATACAGATGAAACACAGGAAACAATGTCGTATTCCGAAGATCAGTCATTTTTGCCGGACTATCAGGAGCTTTTTCTACAAAACAATGATATGGTTGGCTGGATTAAGGTAGAAGATACCAAGATCAATTATCCGGTCATGCAGTCCAAAGAAGAACCGAACTTTTACCTGCGACATGGATTTGATAAGGCGTATACGGTCTATGGATGCCCATATGTGCAGGAAAACTGTGATGTAGATGCTCCATCGGACAATCTCATTATCTATGGGCACCATATGAACGATCAGTCTATGTTTGCCGGACTGATGAAGTATCAGAGCAAGTCCTTTTGGGAGAATCATAAAACAGTGCAGTTTGATACACTGACAGAAAAATCAGAATATGAAGTTGTGGCAGCTTTTAAGACGGTTGCTTATACCGATGGACCGGAGAGTTTTAAATATTATCATTTTGTCAACGCAGGAAATGAGGATGAGTTCAATGCGTATATCGGCAAATGCAAAGAGTTGGCATTCTATGATACGGGTGTGAGTGCAACGTATGGCGATAAGCTCATCACACTTTCTACCTGTGAGTATTCGCATAAGAATGGAAGAATGGTCGTTGTTGCCAAAAAGATTGCTGAGTAAGGAGGGATTGACATTGTATGGGTAACTTGATAACCCTAGCAGCATTGTTTGTTGCGAAAGTAACAGACAATGCACTAAGCACAACAAAAACAATATTGGTACAGAGAAGTCGGTGGATACTTGCAGGGATTGCGGTTATCATATCCGACTTTATTTATTTTTGGATCACAAAACGGGTGGTATCTGCGGACAGTGAGATTGCAATTCTTGTAGTTGCATTTGCAGGTGGTGTTGGATGTTCCCTTGCCTGCTTTATCAATGAGAAACTGTCAAAAGACCGCATCTATGTGAATGTGATTATGTCGGATGACCTTGAAGAAATGAAGCATTTCAGAGATTTTCTGGCAAAGCATCATATCACAAATGTAGCGGCAGACAGTTATACGCTTGACTGGGACGCCAAGACAATCTCGATCACAGCCTACCCGGAAACAAAAGCAGAAAGTCGGCTGATCAACGACTATATCGCAGGAAGTTCCACGAAATTTAAGCGAGTGGTACAGCCGACTTAGAAAGGAGGTTCGGTGTGGCTGATATAAAAACAAGAGATACGGTCAAAGGCACGATTAAAACATTGGATAAAGCAGCCGTTGCCGGTCAGAAGATGAAACAGGCATATATCGCCACAAAAGATAAAGCGGAGCGAACGGTCAATGCAAATGAAAATACCGCAGAAGAATATGCTGCGGATAAAGTGGAAGCCGGAATGGATGACATCTCACATAAGGCGGTTTATGTTTTGGATAGGGCTGGAAGAAAGGGCGTCAGGGATACAAAGGAAAATCTTCAGACAGCAAAAGAGAGTGTGCAGCATTTCAAACAGCAAAGAGCAGAACGAGCCATGAATGTGCAAAAGACACAGCATCGGGCTTCTGCTGTCAGAAATGGGACGACTTCTGTTCCGACAACACAAACACAGACATCTTCCGCAATCCGTACACTGGAAAAGCCTGAAAAGATGGTCAAGCAGTCTGTTACTTCCGCAGGTAAGAAAAATATTAAAATTGCCGGGAAAGAAACTGCAAAGACAACGCAGCGGGCGGTTAAGACTGCGGAGCATACTGCCAAGACAAGCATTAAGACTAGCAGACAGGCGGCAAAGACTGCCCAGAAAACAGCACAGACCACAGCAAAGGCTTCAAAGAAAGCGGCAAAAGCTGCAAAGGAAGCAGCAAAACAGACTGCCCAGGCAACAAAAACAGCAGTCAAAGCAGTTGTTTCAACGGTTAAGGCGATCATTGCAGGGACAAAAGCACTTGTAGCAGCAATCGCCGCAGGCG
>UMHM01021025.1_pt1 | contig 30021 bp, 30 predicted proteins | sample 1965501 | NCBI WGS metagenome assembly UMHM01 (sample SAMEA4836095, study PRJEB28245) | human gut metagenome | biome: gut microbiome; material: fecal sample | place: Denmark | collected 2008
TTTCCCAATGACCACCACCTGATTTTGAACGATGATATACGGCATCGGCCTTATTCCATGCACGCTCATCTTCAATAGGCCAGATTGCCACAGGGTCGGGTCTTCTTAGAATTGTTTGATTCCATCTTTCTAGTTTTTCTTTATTTCCAGTATCAATAACTTCATAGTCTTGCCATTCTTTAGCAATTTGATTCATACTTTTAGATCTCCTTTAACCGTTTAATTATAACATACATTTGCCAACTATGATATAATAGAGTGTGACTCTAGAAGGAGGTTTTAACATGTTTGTTCAAATGATTTGTAAAGATCGAAATGAAAAAGAAATGAATGAATTGTATGAAGTTTTAGGACTTATCGCAAGACGAGAAGAAGTGCAAATTGAAGATCGTTATGATCATGTTGATATCTTGGTTTGTCCACAAGGAAAAATCGTTGTGACAGAAGAAGATGGCGATATGGTTTTACGTGCCAATACACGTCATGCCGGTCCTGGATTTCATGCGTTTGTAGTAGATATATTTAAAGATATTCAGGAAGAAATTCCTGGTGAATATGAATTGATGGATGATATGGAATTTGATAAGGATGAAGATTTTGATCGATTGAGTTCTATGTATGAAGATGAAATGGACTATATTCGTGGTGTTCTTTTAGAAAATGAAGTGATGCGTCAACAGAATTATATGTATGATGAAACGTATTTTTTACCTCTTCAAAAAGAAAATCGCATATTAACAAGTCAGGGCGATTTGGATTTAAAAGAATTTAAACATATGAATACTCGTGACTTGATGGATTCTTTCTATGTTTGGAATGATTGGGAAAGAGATGCAAAATTCTATAAGAATTGTGCATTGACTTTACTTGCTAAAGAAGGTGTTGGCGAATATACATTAATGAATGAAAATACGATTAAGCATGCAAATGATATTTGCGAATATATCGAGGCTGCTTATGAAAAAGATCATAATGTGGATCTTCCTTTGGATGCATATGCAGATTTATGCGAACAATTAGGTCGAGAAAATAAATTGCAAGATGCTAAGAATATGGAGCAGGAAGCGATTCAATATCGTATTCGTGAAGTGTATCATTTATTTGAAGATGCAAGAGTTGTTGCTAGTGGTGCCGCGGAAAGAAGCTATGATCCAGTAAATCAGGCCTTATGTTTAATGTCACCATATAAAGATGAAGCACAATGGGATTGGTTGATTCAGGCAAGCAAACAACCGGGTATTGTCACAAACTTAGATAACATTATGGAACAAGATCCTATTCAATATGACAAGAAAACGATTTGGATGGATTCATGGCAAGAAGATGGTATCTATGTATTAGAGGCTGTACTTCGTTATAAAGAAAAATTCTTATATTTCCATGATGTATGTGCTAAGGAAAAAGATTTAGCTTTCTTAGAACAATGCATTAAGGAATCTGGCTTTACTAAAACGCAACTAGATTAGATATGACAAATAAACTGTTAGAAATAACAGCAAAAGCCAATGATTATTCATCTGTTGATCAATTGTTGATGGATTATGGATTTATTCCTACTGTATTAATACCAAAACATAAAAAGATAGAAATAGTCAAAGCGATTGCGAAAAGTTTTGCCAATAAGTAATCGAATGGAGTGCTCATATTTCTGAGCACTTTTTTCATGTTTTATGGTAAAATTGATACGGTGATTAAAAATATGAGTAACTCAATATTAGATACATTAAATGAAAATCAAAGAACTGCCGCAACGACAATTAACGAACACGTTCGTATTATTGCGGGGGCTGGTAGTGGAAAAACACGTGTCTTAATGGCACGTATTGTTTATTTAGTTGAAGATTGTGGTATTTTACCAAACCGAATCTTGGCTATCACATTCACAAACAAAGCAGCGAATGAAATGAAAACACGTTTAACTGCACAACTAGGCAGTATGGCAAGTGTCGTACGTATTTCAACAATTCACTCCTTGTGTGTAAGAATGCTAAGAGAAGATGCCGACTTGATTGGATATCCAAAAACATTCGCCATTATGGATCCAGAAGATCAAAAAGCCATCTTAAAACCTATTTATAAAAAATTAGAAGTGGATAAATCCACGATTTCTTATAATCGTGCATTAGGCGCTATAAGTGCTTATAAAACAAACTATATTGATCCACAAATGGCAGGTAATATGGCGATGGATGATGTGAGCATTACTTTAGCGAAAATTTATGCAGGCTATGAAGCGCGTCGTAATGAAATGAAAGCTATGGATTTTGATGACTTATTATTAGAAGGACATCGCTTGTTAAATAGTGTATCTTCTGTTCGTGAGAAGTGGCAAAACCGCTTAGACTACATTCATGTTGATGAATTCCAGGACGTGGACCCTATTCAGTATGGAATTATTAAATTATTAACTGGGAAAAATACACACCTATGTGTTGTAGGAGATCCAGATCAGACAATCTATACTTGGCGTGGAGCGAGTGTAGATATTATCTTAAAGTTCAATAAAGATTTTGAACCATGTAAAACTGTTATTTTGAATGAGAATTATCGTTCAACACAACCAATTCTAGATGCAAGTAATGCGGTTATCAAATACAATAAGGAACGTATTGATAAAGATTTATATACAAAACTTCCGGGCGATGAAAAAATCACGATGTTTGAAGGCAAAGAAGATAGTGAAGAGCCTATTTTTGTGGCTCGTCAAATCAATGAAAAACATAAAAAAGGTTTGGAATATAAAGATATGGCCATTCTGTATCGTTCCAATTATTCTTCACGTGCTTTTGAGCGTATCTTTAAATCGGTAGGTATTCCATATGTGATCTATGGTGGTATTCGTTTCTATGAAAGACAAGAAATTAAAGATGCATTGTGCTATTTAAGATTATGTACAAACCGCAACGAAGAAGATCCAGATCAAATGTCATTGGATTTAGCCGTTTTACGTGTGATCAATGTGCCTCGTCGTGGAATTGGGGCGCGTACTATTGAAAATCTGCAACAACAGGCAGCCCAAAGACATATGAATCTTTATGATGTCATGAAAGATCCAATTGGATTAAGTACAGCTGTCACAAAGAAATGTGAAATGTTTGTGGATTTAATTGAAGATCTTCGCGAAAATAGAGAACATTATGCGCTTGAAGACTTCTTAGATTATGTGCTAGATACAACAGGCTATATTTCTATGTTAAAAGAAGACAGAGAAAGTGGGCAGGATCGTATTGATAACTTAAAGGAATTAAAAGAAGATATTGCCCAAAGTATGATTGAAGATCCGGAAATGACTTTGGAATCTTACTTAGAAGACATTGCTTTGTTTACGGATAAAACGCAGGAAACAAGTGAAAATACAGTGAGCTTAATGACGGTGCATGCCGCCAAAGGATTGGAGTTTGACACTGTCTTTTTAGTCAACTTCAATGATGGTGTATTCCCAAGTTCAAGAGCCTGTGATGAAGGTGGTATGAAGGCATTAGAAGAAGAAAGAAGACTTCTATATGTAGCCATGACACGTGCCAAGAAAACGCTATATATTACATGGAATACAGGATTTAGCTATATGCAGGATGCATTTAAAACGCCGTCTCGTTTTAGAGCTGAAATCCCAACGGAATATATTGTTCAAGAAGAAAAAGAAGAAGCACCTAAGCAGTCAAAGATGGTTGTTTCACAGTCTTTAACAGGAAGACCATCCAAACTTGGTGCAAATAAAAAGAAAGTACGTTTACGTAAAGGAGATGCGGTTGAACATACAATCTACGGTCAGGGTGTTGTCCTTGAAATTCGTGGGGATGTCGCAACGATTGCCTTTGGTCATACGATCGGCGTGAAAAAGTTGAATGCATCTCATCCTTCTTTAAAGAAAGCTTAGGTGATTCATGATGGATGAAAAGGCAAGAATTTTAGAATTACGAAAAGAACTAGAAAGATATTCAATTGAATATTATGTGTATGACAATCCGAGTGTAACCGATCAAGAATATGATCGATTAATGCAGGAATTGATGGCTTTAGAAGAAAAGCATCCTGAAATGTATGATGCGAATAGTCCGAGTCAAAGAATTATTGGCTCTGTACTTGAGGGGTTTGAAAAAGTTACGCATGACTCTCAAATGTTGTCATTAGGCAATGTGTTTAATAAAGAAGAGATTGAAGAATTTGTACAAAGAATATCCGAAAGCGTATCCCATCCTGAATTCGTAGTTGAGTGTAAATACGATGGTTTAGCCATGTCTTTACTGTATGATGATGGAAATTTTACACGTGCTGTTACACGAGGAGATGGAATAGTAGGGGAGGATGTTTCAAATAATGTCAAAACCATTATGTCGATTCCTATGCATATTTCTCAAACTCGACATGTAGAAGTTCGTGGCGAAGTCTATATGCCTAAGGCTAGCTTTGAACAATTGAACAAAAAACAAGAAGAAAGAGGATTAGCACCATTTGCGAATCCTAGAAATGCAGCTGCAGGTTCCATTCGACAGTTAGACTCAAGTGTATGTGCAAGTCGTAAATTAGATGCCTACTGGTACTATTTTCAAAATGCTTCGGACTTTGCGATACAGACACAAGAAGAAGCTTTGGAAACAATGTCTAAAATGCATTTTAGAGTCAATCCACTACGTAAGGTTTGTACAACCGTTGATGAAATTTGGCAGTTTATTCAAAAAATTCAAGAACAAAGAGAGAATCTACCTTATGAAATTGATGGGATGGTCATTAAATTAAATAATTTGGCAGAACAAAGAATGCTTGGAAGCACAGCTAAAGTGCCTCGTTATGCCACGGCCTATAAGTTTCCGGCTCAGGAAGTATTAACAAGATTAAAAGATATTGTGATTACGGTAGGCCGTACAGGTAAAATCACACCTAATGCGGTATTAGAACCCGTACGAGTTGCGGGCACTACAGTCAGTGCAGCCCAGCTTCACAATGAAGATATGATTGCCAATAAGGACTTGCGTATTGGAGATATTGTAGTTGTAAGAAAAGCCGGGGAAATTATTCCAGAAGTTGTAACAAGTGTGCCTGAAAGACGAGATGGAACACAGCTTCCATATCATTTCCCAACAACATGTCCGATTTGTGGTTCTCACTTGGTTCGTTTACCGGATGAGGCTGCACACTATTGTATCAATCAGGACTGTCCAGCGCGTGTCGTTGAAAGTATGATTCATTTTGCGTCAAGAGATGCGATGAATATTGATACTTTAGGAGATAAAAAAATTGAACAACTTCATGAATGGGGTTATTTAAATTCAATTGAAGATATTTACTTTTTAAATCGTTATTATGATGAATTAATTGAAAAACCAGGTTATCAAAAGAAGTCTGTAGATAAGCTTCTTGAATCGATTGAAAATAGTAAAAAACAGCCACTGGGAGTCATTTTATATGGTTTAGGAATCCGTCAAGTTGGTAAAAAAGCAGCTATGATCTTAGCTGAACAATTTGGGAATATCGATACTTTGATGCATGCCAGTGTTGATGATTTGGTCTTGATTCATGATATTGGATTAATTACAGCTCAAAGTGTTGTAGCTTTCTTTAAAGAAGAAAAGAATCTTCATTTAATTGAAGTCTTAAAACAAGCTGGATGTAATTTCATACAAGAAAAGAAACAAGTTGTACAAAGTCGTTTCACAAATAAAACATGTGTATTAACAGGTACTCTAGAACATTATACGCGTAATGAAGCGAAAGCTATTTTAGAATCTTTAGGAGCGAATGTTTCAGGGTCTGTATCGAAAAAGACAGACTATGTGATTTATGGTACGGCTGCCGGATCAAAACTTACAAAAGCACAAAGTCTTGGCGTAAGTACGATGAGTGAAGAGGAATTTGTGCAGGAGGTTGAAAATGCGAAAGAATAAATTATTGATTGGTTTACTCGCAATGAGCCTATGTGCTTGTTCTACAGGAAACAAAAATCAGGCAAGTGCCTTAAACGATGATTCGTATCAGGCAATTTTACCTTATGAATCCAGTGATACAAGAAGTAAACATGTGGGTTTGATTCAGGATACAGATTTGCGTGTTGAAATGGAAAGTGGATTGATGGATCTATCTAAAAAATATTTTTCAACGAGTTCAGTTGGATACAAGGTACATCAATTCTTAGATTATGATGAATTGGATGCGACAGATGGCTCAAGAGGATTGTTAGGAACGGTTCGTGATGGAAATCCGAATGGTTTAAATCCGAGTGCAGATGAAGAATTTGATACAGGAAATGGGATTGTGACTAAGGCGACGATCTTAGTTGATATTTATGAGTTAGACTGGTATACGAATAATGATTTAAAAGGTGTTTCTTTAGGTCTTGTTGTGAATGGTGAATTAAATACATCGGATGGTTCAACTGTAGAGATTACGGATGAGAAAATGGAAAGCTATTTGGAAGTTACTTTTTCCAAGATTGCTTCTTATATGCATGAGCGATTCAATGAAATCAATAAAAATATTCCAATTTTTATTGCAGCCTACCGGTTGGATGAATCGAATACGACCGGTAAAGGTGGATATGTATATGAAGGCTACTACAAAGGTGGTCAGGGAAGCTTTACTTCTTTAAAACAAGAATGGGTTTTAGTTCCTAGCTCACGTTTTAAAGAATTGGATTCCACTGCATATAGTGAATTTACAACGTTTAAAGAAGATATATCAACCGTGCTTCCAGACAATACGTACATTACTGGCGAAGCGAAGTTTGAATCAAAGAAAATGAAAAAATTAAATTTGACAATTACAGCACATGGAAAGACTGCCGGAGAAGTATTGGCTGTCATCGAAGATGTTAGGGATCAGATGTCTACTTTTGAATCAAAAAAGTGTGACTATTTGATTACTATTTTAAATGATGATACAGTGTATGCGTTAATTGAAAGAAAATCAGATTCTAGTGAATGTAATGTGATCAGTAAGATATAGGAGGAGAATATGGAAAAGTTCAGTACAGAATATTTTCACAAATTGGCAAATGACTTGAAGCTTGACTTGAGTGATGAAGAAATCGAAGAATTAAAAAAAGATTTTGTTGCCGTAGAAGAACAAGTATCCCTTTTTGAAAAAGTGGATACAGAAGGAGTAGAACCAATGGTTTATCCTTTTGAAGCACCGACAACATTCTTAAGAGAAGATGTAGAAAGTGATGTTTTAACGCAAGAAGAAGCGTTAGCCAATGTAAAAGATGCGCGTATGGGACATGTTCACGTTCCAAAGGTGGTGAAGTAAGATGGAAATTTCAAATTGTGTAAATAAACAAGCAGCGATTGAAAAAATCAATGCGGTACAACCAAAATTAAATGCGGTTGTCACTATGATCGATGAAGAAACAAATACAAATGCAGGCAAGCTTGCAGGTGTACCTGTTGCATTAAAAGATAACATCTCAACTCGTGGAATTAAAACAACGGCAAGTAGTCGTATTTTAGATAACTATGTTCCTGTTTATGATGCGACAATTGTAAAAAAATTAAGAGCTGCTGGAGCCGATTTTGTATGTAAGGCAAGTATGGATGAATTAGGTATGGGTGGAACGAATAAAAATGCTTATACAGGCGTTGTTCATAATCCATATGATTTAGATCGTATTCCAGGTGGATCAAGTGGAGGATGTGCAGCCCTTGTAGCCGATGGTTGTGTACCTTTAGCTATTGGTACAGATACAGGAGACAGTGTCCGTAAACCTGCTGCTTATTGTGGTGTTGTCGGTGTAAAACCAACATATGGACGTATTTCACGTTATGGAATCATTCCATATGCAAGTTCATTAGATCACGTAGGATATTTCACAACAAGTGTTAAAGATGCAGCCTTGGCATTAGAAGTTTTAGCCGGTCGTGATGATCATGATATGACTTCAAGCTATGAAGCGGTCGGTGAATATTCTGCATTATTGAACAGTGATCTAACAAATAAAACAATTGGTGTATTTAAAACGGTCGTGGACGAAGTTGCGTGTGAGGAATTAAAAAATCAGTTTGCAGCTTTGGTTTCTAAATTGGAAGCAAAGGGTGCAAAAATTGTTGAGGTTGAAATGCCTAAAGAATATATGGAATTAATTGCCCCTGTATATAAAACAATTGCGAATGCAGAGGCAACTGCAAACCATTCTAACTTAGATGGTATTCGTTTTGGTATGCGTGAAGATGGTGATGATTTAGAAGAAGTTATGACACATACACGTACAAAAGGTTTCTCAAGTTATGTTCGTGCTCGTTTCGTAATCGGTTCTTATTCTTTGTTTGAAGAAAATCAGGATCGTCTATTTAGAAAAGCTCAAAAGATTCGTCGTTTGATTGTTCAGGCTTACGCAAAAATGTTTGAAACATGTGATGCCGTATTAAGTATTGCAGCTCCAACAATTGCACCATTGATCAATGAGAGTTCAAATGTGCGATTTGGCACATCTAGTTTTGCCGAAGAACATATGCAGTTACAAAACTTCTCAGGTTATCCAAGTATTACACTTCCATTAGGTAAAGTGGATTCCATGCCTGTAGCTGTGAATTTAACTTGTAAACCTTTTGAGGAACAAAAAATGTTTGATGTTTCAAGTGCTGTTGAAGAATGTACAGGCTTAAAAGGTCAATGTTTGGAGGGATAAGAATGAATTATTTTGTAACGATTGGTATTGAAATTCATTGCGAATTAAAAACAAACACAAAAATGTTCTCAGGTGCACCTGTGCGCTTTGGAGAAACCGCAAATACATGTACAAGCGTCATTGATTTAGGACATCCTGGATGTTTACCTTGTGTAAATAAAGAGGCCGTTGCCTTAGCTATTAAGGCATGTACGGCAATGCATTGCGAGTTAGAAACACTAGTTCGTTTTGATCGTAAAAACTATTACTATTCTGATTTACCTAAGGGATTCCAGATTACGCAGCAGTTCCATCCAATTGGATCGAATGGATATGTGGAAATTGATGTAGATGGTGAAAAGAAAAAAATTCGTATTGAACGTATACATATGGAAGAAGATACAGCTAAACAGTTCCACAAAGAAACAGGTACATATATTGACTTTAACCGTGCAGGAACTCCATTAATTGAAATTGTTTCTAAGCCAGATATGCATAGTGCAAAAGAAGCGGCTGCTTATGTAGAAACTCTTCGTAAAAACCTTTTATATCTAAATGTCAGTGATGTAAAAATGGAAGAAGGAAGTATGCGTTGTGATGTCAATATTTCTTTGAGTAAAGACAAAGAGACATTGGGTACAAAGACAGAAATTAAAAACTTGAACTCAATTGCGAATGTTCAAAAGGCTGTTCAAGCTGAAATTGAACGTCAAAGTGCTTTATTAGATGCAGGTGAAAAAGTAGAACAGGCAACACGTCGTTATGATGAAGCGCAAAAGACTACGATTTTAATGCGTAAAAAAGAAGGGAATGTAGATTATAAATACTTCCCTGAACCTAATATTTTCCCAATTCAGTTAGATCTTGACTGGGTAAAATCGATTCAAGATAACTTGGAAGAACTTCCAGATGCTCGTTTAGCTCGTTTTATGAAAGATTATGAATTGAGTGAATACGATGCAAGTGTATTAGTTTCGGATCGCGAAATGGCTGATTTCTTTGAAAAAGTATTAAAATCCACTAAATTTGCGAAAAAAGCATGTAACTGGGTCATTGGTGATGTTTCTGCTTATTTAAATAAAAATAACTTAAGCTTTGCGAAGGTTCCTTGTTCAAGCGAAAACTTAGCGAGTTTGATCAATGTAATTGAAGCTGGTGAAATCAGTGGTAAACAAGGTAAGGTTGTTTTCGAAGAAGTTATGCAGGGAAAAGATCCTAAAAAAGTCATTGAAGAAAAGGGTATGAAGCAAGTCAGCGATGATGGAGCTATTTTAGCTATCGTTAATAGTGTATTAGATGCGAACCCTCAATCTATTGAAGATTTCAAAAATGGTAAGGATCGTGCTGTCGGATTCTTGGTAGGACAAGTTATGAAGGCAAGTCGTGGCCAGGCAAATCCTAAGCGAACAAATGAATTAATTCAGGAAGAATTAAAGAAAAGATAAAAGTCTGATTCATTCAGACTTTTAATGTTTTCGTGTACTGTGATATAATAGTTACGTTATTAGGAGGTTTTTATGGCCAAGATGAAACGTAAAAGAGTTGCGTCCAATAAACCAACGGGACAAGGACACAAGCTTGTTTGGTTTACTGTTATTATGATTTTGATTCCGGTTGTGATTGTAGGTTATGTATTATTGACAAGTGTAGGTGGACAAAACCATCCTGTAGAAGGGAATCGTTTTTCAAAGACAGATTTAAATCCAGCTATTACAGATAATAGTATTTCTTCACTTGAATCAAGTTTAGCATCCATTGATAATGTAGAAAAGGCAAGCGTGAACCTATTAAGTGCTACACTTCGCGTTCATATTGATTTAGTGGACAGTGCAACGGATGAAGTTGCTAGTCAAGCTTTAGATGCAGCTTATAATGTGATTAATGATCAATTGCCAATTGATACTTATTTTACAAATAAAGATGATTCTAAGATGTATGATCTAGAAATTGATGCATATAATTATTTAATTGATGATACGCATACAACTGATGGATGGACATATTTGAAACTGACAAAGACTGGTGCTAGTAAAGGTAGTGTAACGGATAATATGACAACAGCGAAAGATCCTGAACTATCAAGTGAATTAAAGGCAGCTAGTGATCAGATTCAACAAAATATAGCGAATGCACAGAATGAGGAAGATGGGCAATAGTCCATCTTTTGTTTTGGAGGAAAAATGAAATTATATGTAGATGAAAATCATGTGTGCCATACGATGCATGAGGCAACAAATGACATGAAGTGTTTTGAAGAATTTGATAATAATGTGAAATGGGTGGATAGTAAACCCTATGTGTATGGAGATATTAAATTTATCGAAAATAAATTGTGTCCGGTTCATGTTTTATTGAATACGAGTATGATTGATGAAAAATGGATCTATATGAATTTAAAATCTTATATTACGAAATATGAGCGTGTTTGTGTTTTGGCATTCAGTTTCTTTGATGATACTAAAAATGAGCAGGATTGGAATAAACAATATGCGCCTGGCCAAGGAATCTGGTATCGTAGCAATCAGGATGTTTTCTATAAATATGGGATTTCAGAAGAACAAATTACTTGGGTAAACTATTTTACAGATTCAATTGATGAAATGAAAAATAAAATTATAAATAGTTCTGTCTTAATGCTGACAGGTGGAGCCCCTAATTTAATGATGAAGCGGATCAAAGAAAAAAAGTTAAAAAAAATCTTGAAAAATTATAAGGGTGTCATGATTGGATATAGTGCAGGAGCCATGATTCAATTTGATACATATCATATTAGTCCAGACGAGGATTATTCTGATTTTTCATATCAAAATGGCCTTGGCTGTTTATCTGGTTTTGATGTGGAAGTACATTTTCGAAAGAGCAAAACTCAAATGGAGAGCATCCAAAAAGTGCAAGCGGATAAAGAAATTCCTGTTTATGGCATCTTTGAAAATGGTGGAATGATCGTTGAAAATGGTATTATTTGTTTTGGGAATGTAGATATATATTAAGAATTGGTTAAAAATAACTATTAATATTTGTAAAAATTAATTTAATTTTTGTACAAATTAGTTAATAGTTATTTTTTAATGTTATTTTCACGTAGATGTGGGATACTAATAGTGCGCAACAAAACATGTTTTGGTTAGAAATGATGAAAAATAATGGACAGGAGAATAAAATGAAATTTTGTAAATTAATTACAGAAGTTGATGTTGAGTTATTAGAATGGTTATGGGAAAGAGGTTATCCTGTAGAGCGTATTGTAGAAGGAGAATTTGTTTATTTTAAAACGCCAGCATTATTGTGTGAAAATTTAACGATGAATGATGATGTGAAACATTACAGTAATGGTTTGATTCGTATGGAAATTGAAAACGTTCAAAAGAAACGAGGTCTATATAAATCAGATGATTTATTGATAGATGTGGAGTCAAATATGATTTATAGAGGAGAAGAAAAAATACTGGTACCTAAATCAAGTTTTGCACTTATTCAAACATTGATTAATGCTCCGCATAAAACCGTATCACGAGCTACTTTATTGTTTAACTTAGAACAAATATATAATCATGATATATTAGATAATACGTTGACCGTACATATTGCTTTGATTCGTCGTTTGATAGGAAATAAATATATCGGAACGCATAAAACGGTGGGATATTATTGGAAGTTTGACGTTATTAAAGTGGGATAAAGTTGAAAAGTGGCTCAAAATAAATGTATAATGCTAATATGTGAGAAGGAGATATTAGGTTATGCAACATCTATTTGAGTCAAAAGATAGTTTTAAAGAGAGTTTTAAACAAGCTGTTTCAGATGCTTATGGACGCGATTTTGAGGATACATATCCAGAAGAGAGATATATCGTTCTAGGAAACATGATTCGTGATTTTGCGGGTGAGCATTGGAGAGAAACAAAAAATGCAATCAAAAAATCCGAAGCAAAACAGCTATATTATTTTTCAATGGAATTCTTGATGGGCCGTTTGATGACTAGTAATTTAATGAATTTAAATATTTATGACATTGTAAAAGATGGATTAAAAGATTTAGGAATGGACATCAATGACATGGAAAATATTGAAAGTGATGCAGGACTAGGAAATGGTGGCTTGGGAAGACTAGCTGCATGTTTCATGGATTCACTTGCATCACTTGATTTAGCTGGACATGGTAACTGTATCCGTTATCGTTATGGCTTGTTTAAGCAAAAGATTGAAAACAACCAACAGGTTGAGTTGCCAGATTGCTGGTTAAAGAATGGTAATGTTTGGGAAGTATGGAAACCTCAACATGCTGTAAAGGTTGAATTTGGTGGATATGTCGACGGGTATATGGATGGATATGGAAAATTCCATGCTCAACATCATCCAGACTTTGTTGTACGTGCAGTACCTTATGATGAACCGATTGTTGGATATCACACAACAACAACAAATACACTTCGTTTATGGGATGCGGAAGTTGATGAAGATTCAGTAAATTCAGGTAGATTGAATGAATACTTGAATCAAGTCACAGCTATTACAGCTAATGTATATCCTGATGATTCAACAATCGAAGGAAAACGTTTGCGTTTAACACAAGAATATTTCTTTGTATGTGCTGGAATTGATCAAATTATTCGTTCACACTTACGTGTATACCCAAGTTTAGATAATTTAGGTGATAAAGTAGCAATTCAGTTAAATGATACACACCCTGTATTAGTTATTCCTGAATTAATGCGTGTTTTATTGGATGATTATTTCTATGATTGGGATGATGCATGGAATATCGTAACAAAAACAGTTGCATATACAAACCACACTGTAATGGCTGAAGCCTTGGAAAAATGGTCTCAAGACATGGTTCGTTCCTTATTACCACGTTTATACATGATCATTGAAGAAATCAACCGTCGTTTCAAATACGATGTGGATCACAGAGGATTATGTGGAATCTTCAATAATGTTTCTATCCTTAAAGAAGGACAGGTGCATATGGCAAATTTAGCTATTGTAGGTTCACATAGCGTAAATGGTGTTGCTAAACTTCACTCTGAAATTTTAGTGAATGATGTATTCAAAGACTTTGTTACAATTTATCCTAATAAATTTAACAATAAGACAAACGGTATTACACACCGTAGATGGTTATTGTTCTCGAACCCTCAATTAACAGAATTGTTAGAAGAAACAATTGGGGATGAGTTCAAGACAAATCCAGAAAAATTAGAAGATTTAATGGCACACGTTGAAGATGAAACTTTACAAACTAAGTTCATGGATGTGAAATTAGAACGTAAAAAGATTTTAGCTGCTTATGTAAAAGAAAACTTGGGTATTGATATTGATGTTAATTCAATCTTTGATTGCCAGGCAAAACGTCTTCACGCATACAAACGCCAATTATTAAATATCTTCCATGTTATGTACTTATATTTAAGAATGAAACAGGATCCTTCATTTAGAATCTATCCTCGTACATTCTTCTATTCTGCAAAAGCTGCAGCTAGTTATGATTTAGCTAAGGAAATCATTAAATTAATCAACATGGTTGCTAATGTTGTAAATAATGATCCAGAAATTTCTAAATTTATGAAGGTTGTCTTTATTCCTAACTACTCAGTATCTATCGCAGAAATCTTATTGAATGCAGCAGATGTTTCAGAACAAATCTCTACGGCTGGTAAAGAAGCTAGTGGTACAGGAAACATGAAATACATGATGAATGGTGCAATCACTCTTGGTACATTGGATGGAGCTAATGTTGAAATTGTTGAACGTGTTGGATATGAAAATGCAGAAATCTTTGGTTTACATGTTGAAGATATTAACGAACTTCGTCATGAAAACTCATATAATGCATGGAACTTATACAATTCAAATTACAATATTCGTATGGTAATTGATTCACTTAAGAATTGTGTTTGGTCAAATGATCCAAATGAATTTAAATTGATCAATAACGATTTAATGATGCGTAACGATGAATTCTTCGTATTAGCTGATTTTGATGCATATTGTTATGCGCAAGAAAGAGTACAAGCTCGTTATATGGACAAGAGTCGCTGGGCTAAGACAATGTTGATCAATATTGCAAAATCTGGATATTTCTCAAGTGACCGTACAATTAGCGAGTACGCAAAAGAAATTTGGGATTTAAAACCATTATCATTTGAAGACTAAAAGAATTAAAAACGGATCATAATCACTTTGAAAGGTGAATGATCCTTTTTTTTGCGTTATAATGTAGTCGAGGGTTATGTGAAATGAACGAAGTGTTATTTGCGGAAATATATTATATATGTGTGGTCATCATGTTGATTCTAGGTTTTAAAACCTATCGGTCCATGATGAAAAATGCTCAAAAAGTTAGCTTTTTAGCCGTTGCTTTTTTGCATATATTATATTTTCAAACCGATTTAGTACGAATGACGACAAATAGTCAGGATTTGTTTCTAAATGAAATGTGCTTCCTGTTTTTTTCGCTATGCACACTTTCCTGGTTTAACTACATTCAGACAATGCTCGGTATTCATTATGTAAAGAAATCACAAACATTTTTTTCGATGCTTCCACTGATTATAAGTGTTGTATTATTATTGGTTAATACCTTGAATGGATGTTTGTTTTATATTGATCAAAGTGGAGATTTTCAAAATGGATTACTCTATGTTTCATATGTTCTAATAAATGATATCTATTACATTATAGGAGCTTATCAAGCTTATATTTATAGTCATAGGGCGAAGAATTATCAACAAAAGAAATCCAATCAGATATTGGGAATTTATATGATATTTCTATTGTTGGTTGGTACGATTCAAGATTTTTTCCGGGATATTCCTATTTTTTGTGTTGGTACCAGTCTTAGCATTTTAATCGTATATATCAGTTTAGAAGAACAAATGATTTCCATTGATCCATTAACACAATTAAACAACCGTAATCGTATGGAGCAGTATTTGTTTGAATGTGTAAGAAGTCAAGATTTAAATATGTATTTGTTGGTACTGGATGTGAATCGATTCAAAAAAATCAACGATGAACATGGACATGCCCAAGGTGACTTGGCATTAAAGGCTATTGCGAGTTGTTTAAAGGAATCCTGTATTGAAAAGAGTGATTTTATTGCACGTTATGGCGGAGATGAATTTGTGATTGTTTATAAAGGGAATGATGTAGAGGATTTATGCCAAAGAATTCATGATTCTATTCAAAAACTATCTTTTCCTTTTGATCTGGATGTGAGTATTGGATGCGCACTATATCATAAAGATATACATAAATGGAGTGATTGGTTTATTGAAGCAGATAAACGACTATATAATGAAAAGAAGAACTTAAAAGGCCAGTGATTTACTGGCCTTGATTCGTACCAAGCGTTAGCTCGAATAGGAGCACTATACTGTTTTTGATTTTAAGTGGAAAGCAGCTAAACCAAAATAAGTCATTGCCACATAGATGTAAGTTCTTTAGATTCTCGATATTTAAAATATCATGATTTTTAAATAAGGCCTTGTTTATTGTTAAATTTGCATCTGAGATAGGATCTAAACCAATCACATCAAAGCCAATGCCTTTAAACTTTTGATTCAAAATGAAATCTAATACCTCCTCATCAATACAAGGGTATGCATTAAAGTAGGAAGCTTAATTCCAGCGCTTGTTACAACCTAGATTAAAAAGAAGAAAATATGCTTGTTTTGCCTTGTAAGAATCGATTAAATCCATTGTGATTGATTGTCCCTCTTTTAATGTTTTACAATCAATGACCAGCGCTTTACCTATGAATTGTTCTGGTGGAAATTGATCTAATGTTGTGTGATTTTTAAAAATATGAGCTGGTGGATCTACATGTGTTCCTGTATATGAATACATATGCAACAAAGTTTCTTTAAAACCATCCCTCATATGTATTCATCGTTGTTAATTTAGGTTTTTCTGTACCTGGATAAACAAGCATATCCTCTGAAATGGTATGTGTTAAATTGATGACTTTCATTTTAACCTCTTTTACATACTATTTAAACACTACATTTAATCTGTATTGTGTTAAAATTATAAGTACAGGTGATAAGTATGAAAAGAATATTATTATTAGGAGCTACAGGCTCTATAGGTTTACAAACTGTGGATGTGATTGAACAACATCCCAATCAATTTTGTCTAGTAGGCGTTGCAGCAGGTCATCAAGTAGATGTTCTACAAAAAATTATTGATAAACATCCGACTGTTCAAGTGGCTGGTATTTCAGATGTTTCTAAGGCTAAAGACTTAAGTGGTGTTACTGTTTATAGCGGAGATGAAGCCATGGTGGATTGTATTAAAAATTGTGAGTATGATTTACTAGTGAATGCCGTTGTTGGATTTAGAGGCTTAAAGCCCACATTAACATCCTTAAAGAAGGGAATTGATGTTGCACTAGCCAATAAAGAAAGCTTGGTAGCCGGTGGTGTTTTAGTACGTCAGACATTGCATGAAACAAATACTAAATTGTATCCGATTGATTCAGAGCATTCAGCTATTTTTCAGGCTTTACAAGGAAATCGTCATGAAGATGTAAAACGATTGATTATTACGGCAAGTGGTGGCAGCTTTAGAGATCGAACAAGAGATGAATTACAGAATGTTACAGTTGAGGAAACATTAAAACATCCAAATTGGAATATGGGAAAACGAATTACAGTCGATAGTGCTACAATGGTCAATAAGGGGTTTGAAGTGATTGAAGCGCATTATTTATTTGGCTTGCCTTATGAGAAAATTGATACGGTATTACATCGTCAAAGTATTGTGCATTCGATGGTTGAATACAATGATAATGCGATTATTGCACAATTAGGTTCAGCCGATATGCGCTTGCCAATTCAATACGCATTGTGTTATCCAGATCGTCCTGTATTAAAAGAGGATCATCCTTTGGATATGACAAAAACAATGGATTTGAACTTTCAAGAAATGGATTATGTTCGCTATCCAATGTTGAAATTAGCTTACTCCATTGGTAGAAAAGAAGGGAATTTGGGAGCTGTTTTTAATGGAGCGGATGAGCAGGCGGTTCAATTATTTTTAGAAAAGAAGATTTCTTTTTTACAAATTGAAGAAAGTATTGAACAAGCTTGTAAGGAGGCTGAATACATTGCAAATCCAACCATTGAACAATTAGAAGCAAGCGATGCATGGGCTAGAAAATTTGTCTTTGAATATTGGGACTAGACCAATTGATATTTTCGGAGTAAAATAGTGGAATGAAATGGAGGGTTTATCGTGAATAAAGCAAAGGTTTATTGTGTAGCAAGTGCTGTTGCGGTTTGTGTGGCTTCCAATCCTAGTGTAGATGTACTTGCCAAACATTTACAGCCGGTAAAATTAGAAGAAAAATCCCAACAAACAATTTCAGCCGAAGAATTTATCAAGAATTATTTGAGTATAAAAGACAATGATACATATAAATTGATTACGAAGGTCAATGAAACAAATTATTTGAACGTTTTAAAAGGAAATCAATTATTTAATAATTTGACTTCAGAAAATCAAAATGAAATCAAGGCGGCTTATGAGACAGCCTATGTCAATGCAGGCATGAAAAAACAAGATGGATGTACATTGAGTGCATATGAAATCGTAGTTGATGAAGCGAATACAATTATAGCGAACGCAAAAAGCGCTTTGGCAGTATCGGTCAAAGAAGTGAAGAGTCTAGATGCAAAAAACTTTACAGCAAGTAGTTACGAATCATTAAAAGCATGGCTTGATAATGCAGATTATTTGATTGCATCCTCTGAAACAACATTAGATCAATTGTCTTTACAACAAGCAGATTTAGAAAATGCTAAAGATGCTTTAGTTGATATTTCAGATTTAAAGACTTTGACGGATCAAGCAAGAGATTATAAAAAGGATGATTATTCAAAAGAAAGCTATAGTGCATATGAGGATGCATATAAAAAGGCTTTAAGTGTATTGAAAAATTCTTCAAGTACGAAAGATGAAGTGAATCAAGCTCAAAATGCATTGAAAAAGGCAATCGCAGGTTTAATTAAAAAAGTGGATTTTTCTGCTTTAAAAGAAAAAGTAGAAGAAGGGTATGACTTTTTAAATACAGGCAAAGATATGCTTACGGAAACATCCTATAATAACTTAAATAAAGAATTGGATGTTTGTGTGGCTGTACTTAAAAATGAGTCTTCAACACAAGAAGATGTGGATCAAGCATTAAAACAGTTAGATACATATTTTAATAATAAGGATAATTTTGAATATAAGACAGCCACATTGGAATTGAAGGATGAAACAAAGACTGTTAAGGAAAATGTGACAATTGATACACCTTTGAAAAAGGAAGATGTTCAAGAACAGCCAAAAGTTGTTACAACACCTGAAATCACTAAAGAAGTTGTTACAGCACCAGTCACAACAAATCAGTTAACTTCTACTGTGGCAGAAAGTTTTATAAAAACATATTTAACAAGTTCAAGTGGAAATGTATATGCGATGGCGAATAGCTATAACTATCAAAAAATCTTATCTGGAATGACAAGCTGGATGCGATTGTCTGCGGCGGATCGAAGTGCTGTAAATGTTGAACTAGTCAGCAAGGGTAGTAAAAAGTATCCTGAATTGGTCAAAGAAGCACAGACTTTTAGTATGAACACAAAGAAAAGTGGTTTGATCAATACGTCAACAAATACAAATACAACACTTTATACATGGTTATGTGCAATGTCATTGGGTATGTTAACATTTGTAATAAAACGTCTAAGAAAACAAGATTAAGGGCTATGGCCCTTTTTTTCGTGATTAAAAATTGTTATAATAAGGCGAGAAAGGCTAATGATTTTATGAAACAACAGAAATACAATGTTAAAGATTTAACTCTAGCATATTTCCAAAAAAAATCGAAATTGTATCGTGCAGGTGGATACAAATATGCCACGCCATTAAAAAGAAGTGTGATGGATTATCAAAGCCATTTCTTTGCATTTTTAATGGATATCAATATTTGTTTATTACCTGTTTATATATGGGTTATTGAATTTTTATTAATTATGTGTGGTTTGATTCCACCACATTTCTTTGATTTATTATTCTATTTGATGTTTGCACTTTTATTTGTATCAAGTGTCTTGTTACTTGCTTTTTTTACAGCACGCACCAATGGACAGTCGTTTGGTTATGCCATGATGGATTTGAAGTTAGTTAAACGAAATAAAAAGGAAGCTATGCCTTTGCAGTTGATTTTAAGACAAGCTTTTGGCTTTGGACTTCCACTTATGGTTTTAGGTTTCTTTTTCCAAGTACCAGGTGTTATTGCATGGTGGATCTTGAATGGCATTTTCGTATTGATTACGCCAAATCAACAAACGATTTTTGATTTGATTTTTGGTTTGATTCCAGTAAATGAACCGGATCAGGAAATTCGTTTTGAAACAAAAGCAGAACCTGTAAAAGAAGAATTAACAATTACACCAATTGATTTACACATTCGTTCAAATTACAGTGATGATGGCTATTATGATGTCGAAGAGCTGTTCAAGCAGGCAAAGGAAAATCACTTGGAAGTGATTTCTATTACAGATCATAACTGTGCAAGAGCCAATGCGGCAGCTGTACGTTTTTCTAGTCTTTATAACATTCAATACATTCCTGGTGTTGAAATTGATGCACAATATAAAAGAATGCGTGTACGTATTTTAGGTTATTATATTGATTGGACAAACGAAGTGTTTGAAGTACTGGAACAAAATTCATTGAAGCGTGAAAAAGATCTTTCTATGGAACGGGTAGAAAAATTTGAAAACTATTCCGGTATTCGTATTGATGTAAATTCTTTGATTTCAAATTCTCGTTTCCAAACAATCACACCAAATGAAATCACAAAAATGGTATTTCATAATGAAAGAACTCGTTTGTTGCCATTTGTGAAGAAATATATTGATAGTTGCGAGAGCGAAAGTGTGGCTATGGCACGCTTTGAATCAGATGTATTTGGTAAAAATGGTCCTTGTTATGTAAAGGCAAGTTATCCAGACGCTAAAGCTGTTATTGATGCGATTCATAAAGCGGGTGGAATTGCTATATTATCAAGTTGGCATTTGGATTATATTTCAGATGAAGTATTAGAAGAAATTGTTGATTTAGAAATGGATGGAATCGAATGCTTCTCAAGAGATATTCATGAACAAACAATTGCGGCTGCATTAAAAATTGTGCAGAAACATAAATTATTTGTATCTTGTGGCAGTGACTATCATGGTCCTACAAAGCCTAAATATCACATGGGCGTTTCAAATTGTCCATCTAAGGCATTGCCATTAGTAAAAATTTTGACAAAAGCCGCGAAATAAATTTGCTCAATTTGTACTTTATATCGTATAATAGAGCAGTCAATAAGCAAAGAAAAGAAGAGTATTTATATAACGCATTGTAGAGAGCAGATGGCTTGGTGAAAATCTGTGTGCAATATATAAAGAATATGGTCTTGGAGCTTCTTTATCGATAGGTAGGTAAAGACGTATGCTGGCGTTAACAGCTTGAGGTGTGAAAACACAAACTAAGGTGGTACCACGAAGCTTTCGTCCTTGGATGGAAGCTTTTTTTGTTTGTTTGACAGGAGGAAATAAAAATGACAGAAAAGAAAGAACCATTTTATTTAACTACAGCCATTGCGTACACATCAGGCAGACCGCACATTGGAAATACATATGAAATTATTTTATCTGATGCGATTGCTCGTTTTAAAAGAGCACAAGGATATGATGTATTCTTCCAGACAGGTACGGATGAGCATGGTGTAAAAATTGAAGAAAAGGCTAAAGCAGCTGGGGTTAGTCCACAAGAATTTGTAGATGATGTGGCTGCTCAAATTAAATCAAACTGGGATTTGATGAACACAAGCTATGATTATTTTGTACGTACAACAGATGATTACCATGTTAAAGAAGTACAAAGTATTTTTAAACGTTTATATGATCAAGGAGATATCTATAAAGGAACTTATGAAGGATGGTATTGTACGCCTTGTGAATCTTTCTGGACAGAATCTCAATTGGTAGATGGATGTTGTCCGGATTGTGGTCGTCCAGTTAAAAAGGCAAAAGAAGAAGCTTATTTCTTTAATATGCAAAAATATGCAGATCGTTTGATTAAATATATTGAAGATCATCCTGATTTTATTCAACCAGAATCACGTAAAAATGAAATGTTAAATAACTTCTTGCGCCCAGGATTACAAGATCTTTGTGTATCTCGTACATCATTTACATGGGGTGTGCCTGTTGATTTTGATCCGAAACACGTTGTATATGTTTGGATTGATGCATTAAGCAACTATATTACAACACTTGGTTATCATGCGAATGGGGAAAGTGACGAGAAGTTTAAAAAATACTGGCCAGCTACACATATTATCGGAAAAGATATTTTGCGTTTCCACACAATCTATTGGCCAATCATTTTAATGGCTTTGGATTTACCTTTACCTAAGAAAGTATTCGGTCACCCATGGTTGCTTACAGGAAATGACAAAATGTCAAAATCTAAAGGAAATGTAATCTATGCAGAAGATTTAGTAGCTCATTTTGGGGTAGATGCAGTTCGTTACTATTGTTTACACGAAATGCCATTTGCGCAAGATGGAACAATTACTTGGGAATTGATGATTGAAAGAATCAACTCGGATTTGGCTAATATTTTAGGGAACTTAGTATCTCGTACCATTGCGATGTCCAATAAATATTTTGGTGGTTTAGTCACAAATCCAAATGTGTGCGAATCTGTTGATGATGAATTAAAGGCATGTGCTTTAGAGACTAAGAAGAAAGTAGAAGCTAAAATGGATGAGCTTCGCGTAGGTGATGCATTGGATGAAGTATTTACATTGCTTCGTCGTACAAATAAGTATATTGATGAAACAATGCCTTGGGTATTAGCTAAAGATGAAGCAAAACAAGATCGTTTGGCTACAGTTCTATATAACTTGTTAGAATCTATCCGTATTTCAGCTGTATTGTTACATTCATTCTTGCCTGAAACTGCGGATAAGATGTTTGCATACTTAAATACAAAAGTAACAGATTTAGATTCTTGCGAATCTTTTGGAAACTTAGAAACAGATATTCGTGTTGTTGAAAAATGTGCCCCATTATTTGCACGTATTGATGAAGCAAAATTCATGGAAGAATTCAACAAAGAAAAAGAAGCAACTAAAAAAGAAGAAGCTAAAAAGGAAGAAGCCAAAGTCGAAGAAGTTACAATTGATGACTTTGCGAAACTTCAATTTAAAGTGGGTACAATCATGAAGTGTGAGCCACATCCAAAGGCAGATCGTCTATTGGTTGAACAAATTGACTTGGGTGGTGAGGTTCGCCAGATCGTTAGTGGAATCGCAAAACACTACAAGCCAGAAGAATTGATTGGAAAACAAGTTGTTGTAGTGACAAACTTAAAACCAGTAAAATTACGTGGTGTCGAATCATATGGTATGATTTTGTGCGCAATAGATGATAAGGATTTATCTTTTGTCACAGTCGCAAAAGAAATGCCTAATGGTGTAACAGTTCGCTAATGAATGATAAACAAAAGGTTGTTTTTAAACAATTGCAGCTTGCTGGACTTGGCATTGTTGTCTTTGTGTTTGGCTTGTTGTATCAAGAAAAAGCCATTTCCATTGTAGGGATATGTATCTTAATCTTTGGTTTATTAAGAACCTACTACATTAAAAAAGTGATTGATAAATTAGATGAGTAAAAAATTGCTCATCTTTTTTTCTTGTACAAAAAAAGGCGATGAACTCGCCCTGATTACTGCATTAAACGATGCATATTTTTAGTTTCATACATAGAATCGTCCATGGCCGATAAGAATGCATCGATATTTTTACCATTAAATTTAGCTATTCCAATCGAGAAAGATAGATGGAATGGTTCTTTGCCATGAATATTGAATTGACGAACATTATTTTCAATTCGTTTTTTCAATTTGATAGCTTCAGCGTCGGACTGTAATTTTGCGAAAATGACAAATTCATCGCCACCCATACGAATGGCAACTGAATCTTTATCAATTGAATGTAGTAGAATTTTACCAAACTGTATAAGAGCTTGATCGCCTGTAAGATGTCCATAGGTATCATTGATGGCTTTAAATTCATTGATATCCATTAAGAATCCATATACATTTTTAGTTTTATTGTTTTGTTGCTTATTTAAATAATGATTCATGTATTTTCGATTGTAAAGTCCAGACAAATCATCAATATAGGATATAGATATTTGAATTTCAATATAAACTAAGATAAATGCGATTGCGACACATAGCCAGATTGTGGAAATGCCAAAGAATAAGCCTTGAATCATAGTGCCTATCATACACGGAATGATAAAGTAGTAAATAGGAAAGAATTCGACTAAAATAGAATCATTTTTAGCTTTTTGAACAGTATACATACTTTCAATGTAATACATAAAGACTATAATATATAAAATAAAATTAACAGGGCCACGAGTATATTCGTTTTTCTTTGAAATATCGAAAATAATACCTGTACCACATAAATTGATAATTAATAAAATCATAGCGATGATAAGTGGAATGGCTAAAATTTTCGATTTCTTTTTGATACGATCAAAATTTCTATAAATATGATATTCTACGAATAGACACCAACAATAACCGATTATAATTGAGATACCTGCGGCTATTGTATTTGAGATATATTGAAGAATATAAAATATAAATCCAATTTTACCATCAATCAAAAAACTAAGTGTTTCACATAGAGTAGCGATAAAAGTAACAATCAAGAGGAGGTTGTATGTTTTTTCATCGAATCGATTTGTTTGATCAATTCGTATTCTATATAAGAGTAAAAAAAGAACTAAAAACGCACCAGTCCCGTTTGCGACCAATATCTCGGGTATGTTGATCATATTAAGCTCCATTTCTTTTTGGTTATTTAATTTAATGATAATCCTCTTTAAAGGAACTTGCAAATAAAATGAAGTGATGAATGTAAATAAAACTTTACAAAGATTAAATATAAATTAAGCATATGCTAAATGTCTGTTTAATCGTATGTGTACCTATTGTACTTTATATAAAGTAAATTATACTGAAAGTGAAAAGAGAGGTACGCATATGGAAACAATTAAAAATTCATTGATGGAAATCATTCTCATTCTACTTTGTGCATGTACCGTTTTCATTTATAAAGTGCCAGATACTTTCGGCAATTGGTTATTAAATACAGTGGTGCTGGTTGTGATGGGTATATGTCTAATAAGAATAGCACTGCATATGCTAAATAAATAATTTCATTAAAAATGAAAGGGCTTTTTCTAGGGAAAAGCCCTTTTCTGGTGTATAGTATACATATGAAAAGGTTTTTAAAAAATATTGCACAAGGTATGTATGATGGGCTACAGGAAAATGAAGCGACACATAATCAATATAGTTTTCAAGAAATCTATGATGTAATCCAGGAATTTGTATCCTATGTTTTTGTTGGCTTGATATTAAGTGTAGGAGCTGTTTTTGGATATCCTTATTATAAGACATTTATATCATTAGGTGCGGTACTCCTTCTTGTATGGGCTTTTATCTTGTATTATTTTTTTAATTCTAAAGACTTCAAAAAAATAAAAAGGAAATGAGGATGTTTATGCAGTTTATTTTAGTTTTACTTGTGGCATTTGTCGCAGGTATTGAAGGCATCTTAGATGAGTTTGAATTTCATCAACCCATTGTTGCCTGCACTTTAATTGGTTTAGTGACAAACCATTTAGCAGAAGGATTATTATTAGGAGGATCTTTACAATTGATTGCCTTAGGGTGGGCTAATATTGGTGCGGCTGTTGCACCCGATGTATGTTTAGCTAGTGTGATCTCATCTATATTGATGGTTCATGGACTTGAAAGTGCAATTGAAGCTAGATATGTGATTGCGTTTAGTATTGCACTAGCGATTCCATTATCTTTAGTGGGGTTATCATTGACAAAGGTATGTCGTAATTTAGCAATCAAACTTGTACACAAAATGGATGAAACAAAAAATGTTTCATATTATCAATGGCTTGGCATTTGTATGCAAGGAATTCGTGTTTTGATTCCAACGATTGTATTATTGTTGATTCCATCATCTGTGATTTGTTTAATCTTGGAAATGATTCCTGTTTCAATTTATAAAGGCTTATTGATTGGTTCTGGTGTCGTTTGTGTGGTTGGCTTTGCGATTGTAGCTAATGTATTAGGATCTAAATTTACATATCCATTCTTTATGATTGGTTTTGGTCTGGCATGTATGACAAGCTTGTCGTTATTATCCTTATGCTTTATTGGTGGTGGTTTAGTTTGGTTATATATGTTGTTGAATAACAATAAGAAAAAGGAAGATGCTTCTAGTGATGATCCATTAGGGGATATCTTAAATGATTATGAGTAGGTGGTTTATATGAAGAAAAATACAAGATTAAAGGTTTGTTTAAACCATCAATATTTACAAGGTTCATGGAACTTTGAGCGTATGCAAAATGGAGGCTGGTGCTACGGCTTGCTTCCGGCATTAAAGGAACTCTATCCGAATAAAGAAGACTATAGTAAAGCGGTAGATCGGCATTTGAAGTTCTATAATACACATCCATATGTTTCGGCTCCAATTGTTGGTATTGTCTTAGCTATGGAAGAAGAAAAGGCAAAAGGCGCTGAGATTTCAGACACTTCCATTCAAGATGTAAAGATTGGTTTGATGGGCCCTTTGGCCGGCGTAGGAGATCCGGTATTCTGGTTTACAATGCGACCAATTCTTGCAGCTGTCGGTGCATCCCTTGCATTATCGCAAAATATATTAGGACCTATTTTCTTCTTTGTGGCATGGAACGTATTACGTTTTGGCTTTCTTTGGATCACACAAGAGCTTGGTTATAAGAAAGGTACTAAGTTGATTACGGACTTGTCCGATACATTCTTAAAGAACGTAACATTAGCTGCAAGTATGCTCGGAATGTTTGTGATTGGTATATTAGTTCAGAGATTTGTCTCAATCAATGTAGTAAACATTCAATCCGATTTAGATATGGTTTTGCCTGGAGTTCTTTCTTTATGTTTATTTTTTGGTTGTACAAAGATACTAAAAAAAGGTTTTTCACCTGTACTATTAATTGTCATTTTATTTATTCTTTGTATCATTTTAGAGATGGCTGGTATATTAGTCATTTAATTCTAAAAATATGATTTATTTATTTCTTACAATAATATTATTTAAGAAGCAAAAGATAAATCAGAATTAGTCACAATAAAAAGCGTAATTATCAATATTGTATATCAGCAAGAAGGGGAAACAGAGTGGTGAGCAGACAAATATTAAAAAAAGAACATATCATTACAGATAGATTGACGTTAGGGCCTTATCGTAAAGAAGACAGAGAGCGTCTCAAAGAAATGATGCGAAACCCAAAGATTACGGCAACGTTTATGGTGCCTGATTATTGTGAAGAAGTACAGTTTTATGCATTAGCTGACAAATTGATCGAATTCAGTCAGATTAATGATAAAATCCATCTAGAATATGGCATTTATCTGGACGGTTATATGGTTGGGTTTGTCAATGATTGTGGTTATGATGATGAAGCTATTGAATTGGGATATGTCATTGACCCAGCTTTTCAAGGGCGAGGATTTGCAACGGAAGCAGTGAATGCAGTAATAAACGAATTACGTGAGATGGGCTTTAAAAAGGTCGTGGCGGATTTTTTTGAAGAAAATATAGGCAGTAGAAAAGTGATGGAAAAGTGTGGCATGCATCTAAACGGAAACTCAGATTATGAGGAATACCGCGGAAAGAAATTTAAGTGCTATGAATGTGAAATGGAGCTCTAAAGAATTGGCGAGTTACTAAGTACATTTGATAATATATGTTGGTAAGAAGCAAAGTAAGATAACTTTCAGTTTATCAGTATAATACATAGAGCTAAAAAATAGAATTTTATCTTGACGTATTGCATTCCATCCTTTAAAATATCAATGTTGCAAACTCCGTGTATGGACTTGCAACCGCCCAGAAAAGGTTTTAAGTTGATAATTCACACCTTGATGGCGAGTATCAAGCTAAATGTGAAAAAGAATGAATAGGAGGTGCACACATGTACGCAATTATCGAAACTGGTGGAAAACAGATCCGCGTTGAAAAGGATGCTGTTATCTTCGTTGAAAAATTAGAAGCTAACGAAGGAGACACAGTTACATTTGACAAAGTATTATACGCTGATGGAAAATTTGGTAAACCATTCGTAGAAGGTGCAAAGGTAACTGGTGTTGTTGAAAAACAAGGCAAAGGAAAGAAAATCACTATCGTGAAATATAAAGCCAAAAAATCTTCAACACGTCGTAAACAAGGACACCGTCAACCTTACACTCGTGTAAAAATTGAAGCTATCGAAGCTTAATTATGATTAAAATTAAAATTGCTAGAGATGAAGATGGGATTTCATTGATCTCTATGCAGGGACATGCTGAATATGATCAGTATGGAAAAGATATCGTCTGTTCTGCAGCCAGTACCATTATTATTGGTGGTATCAACGCAATCGCACAGCTTGGCTATTTAAGTTTCATTTCTTATAACGTAGATGCAGGGGATGTTGAATTAAAAATAAACAATACGGAATGTGCTGAACTACAAATCATACTGAATACGCTATTGGTTCAGTTTCAAAGTATTGAAGAGAGTTATCCTAAATACATACAAGTACAGGAGGTGTAAAAAATGTTATTAAAATTAGACTTACAGTTATTCGCTTCTAAAAAGGGAGTTGGTTCTACAAAGAACGGTCGTGATTCTCACTCAAAACGTTTAGGAGCTAAATTAGCTGATGGACAATCTTGTCACGCTGGAAGCATTATTTATCGTCAACGTGGAACAAAAATTCATCCAGGAACTAACGTAGGACGTGGTGCTGATGATACATTGTTCGCATTAGTTAACGGTGTTGTTAAATACGAACGTCTTGGTAAAGATAAAAAGAAAGTTTCTGTTTATCCACAAGCTTAACAAGTGTGAAATTTAAGATCCCGTTGCTGGGATCTTTTTTAATGAGAAAGAAAGGAGGGTATTTATGTTTGTAGACCAAGTCAAAGTTCATATAAAAGCAGGTAAAGGTGGGGATGGTTTAGTCAGTTTCCGCCACGAAAAATATGTAGCCTACGGCGGACCTTTTGGAGGAGACGGAGGCAATGGAGGCGATGTCATTTTTGAAGCCGATCCAGGTATGACAACGCTATTAGACTTACGTTATCACCGTAAGATCATTGCTACTCCAGGTGAAAAAGGTAAAAATAAAAAAATGCACGGAGCCAATGGAGAACATAAAATTGTAAAGGTTCCATTAGGAACTATCGTAAAAAGAGTAGATAATAATCAGGTCTTAGCCGATTTGACAAAGCCACACCAGCAGCAAGTTGTAGCTCATGGCGGCCGTGGAGGTCGTGGAAACTGGCACTTTAGATCAAGTCACAACACAGCCCCAAAATATGCAGAACAAGGTATTTTAGGGGAAGAATTTGACTGCATTGTTGAATTACGTGTTTTGGCTGATGTTGGATTGGTAGGATTCCCAAGTGTCGGTAAATCTACATTCCTAGATGCCGTAAGTAAGGCAAGACCACAAATTGGAGACTATCCATTTACGACAATAACCCCCAATGTTGGTGTTGTACAAACAGGCGATGGAAGAAGCTTTGTATTAGCTGATCTTCCAGGACTTATTGAAGGGGCTAGTGATGGAAAAGGTTTAGGACATCAGTTCTTACGTCATATCGAAAGATGTCGTGTTATTATTCATGTGATTGATATGGGTGCTGAAGATGGAAGAGATCCATTGCATGATTATGAAGTAATCAATAATGAGTTAAAATCATATCAGATTCGTTTATTGGAAAGACCTCAAATCGTTGTCGCAAATAAAATGGATATGGAAAATGCTGAAGAAAATGTTCGTCGTTTCAAAGAAAAATATCCAGATATTCCAGTTTATGAAACAACCACAATTATTCATGAGGGTCTAGATCCAGTACTAAGAAAAGCAGCTGATCTTCTTGCAACAACACCAGTATTCCCAATTACGGAAGATACAGGTGAAACAGGTGTTATGTATACTTTTGAAGAGAAGAAGAAAGACATCATTATTGAAAAAGAAGATGATGGTGTATGGAATGTTTCAGGTCCTAGACTTGAGCGTGTATTTGACATCAATAAGTTAAATACAGAAGAAGACTTTTATCTATTTGCCAATAAAATGCGCTATCTTGGAATTGATACAGCTTTAAGAGAAGCTGGATGTCAAGATGGAGATACAGTGCGTTTGTTAGGCTTTGAATTTGAATTTATTGAAAACTAAAGGTTACACATTGTGTAGCCTTTTCTGTACGACAGGCAGTCGTGCTTATAGCTGATAATCTAAA
>UMHM01079461.1_pt1 | contig 29964 bp, 33 predicted proteins | sample 1965501 | NCBI WGS metagenome assembly UMHM01 (sample SAMEA4836095, study PRJEB28245) | human gut metagenome | biome: gut microbiome; material: fecal sample | place: Denmark | collected 2008
TTATTCTAATTATCACTTTTTCTTGCTGCTTGAAGACGATTCAGGCTCAGGCGGAACATATTCCGAAATTCTGACGGAACTTATGACGATATCCTCGACAGGCGCGGAAATTTCGCCCGTGTTGCTTGTCGTAAGTTCAACAGAGCTGATTTTGTCCACAACGTCAAATCCCTCGTAAACCTGACCGAAAATCGTGTAATTTCCGTCCCAGAAAGGATAACCGCCCGTTGTCGCGTACTTTGCGGCAACGTCCTCGGACGCCTTTTCAAACATCGCCGCCATATTATAGTAATAAGCCGCGTGAGCGTTTAGGCTTTCTTTTTCCGGGTCTTCGTCGGCGAGAGCCTTGGCGTTGGTTTCATATTCTTCCGCTTTCGCCTTCATTTTAGCGGGGTCGTAGCCGCTCAAATCCTGCGTTTTCTTGCAGTTTACAATATAGAACTGCGTAGCAATCGAGCCGTTTGGATTCGCATAACCGAGCGCTCCGTAAAAATTGCGCGCGTCGGCGCTTGTTTCGGCTTCAAGCGGCTTTCCGTCGTTAATCGCGGGTTTTCCGCCCGTTCCGTCGCCGTTTAGCGAGCCGCCCTGAATACAGCAGTCCTTAACGACGCGGTGAATTTTCAGCCCGTCGTAATAACCCTCCTCGGCGAGCTTCACAAAGTTCTCGACGCCGTTCGGAGCAACGTCCGGAAGCAGTTTTGCCTTTATCACGCCGTAATTTTCAATCGTAATTTCCGCGATTTTATCGCCCGCGGCAAACGTAACTTCGCCGATATTGCCCGGTTTTGCGCCGTTTGAGCAGCCGCAGAAGCAAGCCGCCGTTCCGAGCGCAAGAAGAACACTTGCAATTTTCCTGAAAATCTTCATAGCCTTGTCCTTTCTGTGAATGTCGGTCAGCCGCATTATTCAACGGTGAAAACTCTGATATCCGAGATGATAATTTCATTAACGGGCTTTGATTGTTCACCCGAAGAATTGTTCTCAACCGTAACCGCCGAAATCGTATCAATCACGTCAAATCCCTCGACGACTTGTCCGAAAACGGTATAATCGCCGTCGAGCTGCGGAGTTCCGCCCTTTTGGTTGTAGATATCCTTGACTTTTTCCGGAAACTTCTCATATTTGTCAATAAAATCCTGATAATACTCCTTGTATTGCGTGTAATAAGTGACAGCGTCGGAAACGCCCTCCGACTTATATTTCGCAATAAGCTCATCGCATTGAGAAATAAGCGACTTAAAACCCTCAAGTTCGCTGTCGAAAGCGTTCTGCGAGTTGTTGTTCACGATATAGAACTGCGTTGAGTTCTGACCGCCTGCGTTTGCGTAGCAGAGCGCGCCGTAGAAATGTCGCATATTGTCCGCCTTTTCAACGCCGAACGAGCCGCCGTTTACGAGGGCGTTGCCGCCTGTTCCGTCGCCGTTAAGCGAGCCGCCCTGAAACATAAATCCTTTCATAACGCGGTGAATGTTCTTGCCCTTATAATAGCCGCTTTCGCAGAGCTTTTGGAAGTTTTCGACTCCGACGGGAGCGGCTTCGGGAAAGAGCTTCGCCTTAATCGTTCCGAAATCCTTAATTTCAATCTCGGCAACAAGGTCGCCCTTATTAAGCGTAACCTCGTCAATATTTCCGCCGCTGACGTCTGTGATTTGGCTGCTTGAGCCGGAATTTTCACCGCTTGCGCCGTTATTGTCCGCACAGCCCGAAAAGAGCGCTCCCACGGCGACAGCCGCGCTGATAATCAAACATTTTATTCTGATATTTTTCATACAAAACCTCATTTTTTCTTTAAAACAGTACCCTGCTTTGTTTCCTCAACGACGTAACCCATTTCGGCGATTTTATTTCTGAGTTCGTCCGCGAGCGCGAAGTTCTTTTCCTTGCGGGCAGCCGTGCGCTGTTCAACGAGCGCCTTGACGTCCTCCGGAATTTCGTCGTTATTCTTATTATATAACAAACCGAGTACGTTTGTCAATGCCAAAAATTCGTCCGAATAAGCCTTGATATCGCCCTTGGTGATTTCGGGCGAAGAAACAGCGGTATTAATCTTTCTGACAAGCTCGAAAACGGCGGCAATCGCGTCCGCAGTGTTGAAATCATCGTCCATCGCGCGGCAGAATTCCTCTCGCGCCGCCTTGATTTCATTCAGCGCGTTTTCGCCCGCCGCGCCGTCCTTGGCGTTGGGGAGGGTGCGCTCCATAAGTTCCTTGCAGTTGTACAGACGGGTAAGCGCCGACTTGCAGCTTTCGATAACCTCGACTGTGTAGTTAAGCTGACTTCTGTAATGCACGGAAAGGAGCATAAATCTGATAGGCTCATAGCCGAATTCCTTTGCCATATCGCGGACAAGGAAGAAGTTGCCCGCGGATTTGGACATTTTTTTGTTATCGACATTGAGCATACCGTTATGCATCCAGATATTCGCGAGAGCGCAGCCTGTCGCACATTCGCTCTGCGCGATTTCATTCTCGTGGTGCGGGAAAATGAGGTCCGCGCCGCCGCCGTGGATATCGATTGTATCGCCGATATAGTGGCGCGACATTGCCGAACATTCGATATGCCAGCCGGGTCTGCCCTTTCCGAAAGGCGAATCCCAATAAGGCTCGCCGGGCTTTGCGGCTTTCCACACGGCGAAATCCATCGGGTCGCGCTTTTTCTCGCCGACTTCGATGCGCGCGCCCGCCTTGAGGTCGTCAAGCGGCTGATGCGAAAGCTTGCCGTAAGCGGGGAATTTCGCGGTTTCAAAGTAAACGTCGCCGTCCGCTTCATACGCGTAGCCCTTTTCAACAAGCGTTTTCACGATATCGATGATAATATCCATATTCTCGGTAACCTTCGGGTGAACGTCGGCTCTGCGAACATTCAGGCCCTCCGCGTCTATGAAATATTCCTTGATAGCGTTCTCGGAAACCTCCGTGGCGGTTTTGCCAAGCTCGTTCGCCTTTCTGATGATTTTATCGTCAACATCTGTGAAATTCTGAACATAAAAAACCTTGTATCCTCTAAATTCAAGATAGCGGCGAAGCGCGTCAAAAACGCAGAGCGCGCGCGCGTTTCCGATATGAATGAGGTTGTAAACCGTCGGACCGCAGCAATAAATCTTGACTGTGCCTTCGGTAATCGGTTTAAGCTCCTCTTTTTTTCGCGTCATTGTGTTGTAGATTTTCATTTTATTCTCCTTTATCAGCATTTTCTTTCTTTAATTTATCAAGTTCCGTCTGAAGCTCATCTACGCGGTTTTCGAGCTTTTCGATAAGCATAAGGTGCTTGCACATAATCTCAGACACGGGGTCGGGAATGTGAATCTGGTCGAGGTCGCTGTTGGTGATACGCACGCCGTCCCGCTTGACAACCCGCGCGGGAACGCCGACAGCGGTGCAGTTCGGGGGAACTTCTTCGAGAACGACGGCGTTAGCGGCGATTTTCGAGTTATCGCCGATTTTGAACGGACCGAGAACTCTCGCTCCCGAACCTACAAGAACATTATTTCCGAGGGTCGGGTGACGCTTGCCGACGTCTTTTCCCGTACCGCCGAGCGTTACGTTCTGATAAAGCGTGCAGTTGTCGCCGATTTCGGTAGTTTCGCCGATAACGACGCCCGCACCGTGGTCGATAAACAGACCCTTGCCGATTTTGGCTCCGGGGTGAATTTCGATGCCGGTTTTATGGCGTGAACGCTGAGAAATCCAGCGCGCGATAAAAAAGTGACCGCGCTCGTAAAACCAGTGCGCGCGGCGATAGCTGCGGACCGCCTTGTAGGACGGGTACAGGAAAATAACCTCCCAGCCCGACCGCACAGCGGGGTCGCGCGCCTTTATGGACGCAATTTCTTCTTTAATCTTGTCAAACATAGCTTCTCCAAAAAACAATAAAAGCCCTCGTACCAACGGCACGAAGGCGTTAACTAACGCGGTTCCACTTCGCTTCGGAAGCGGTTTTGCAAAACGGCTTCCCTCATTTTTCCTTAACGCGGAGAACGGGTCTGCATTTCCTCAGACCGGCTGAACGACCGCACTTCACCGCCAAAAGCTCCGCGCTCTCACCTGCCGCGCGGTTCTCTGAAGCCAAAAAACGGTTACTCTTGCCGTATAAACGCCTTTATACATTTATATTATTATACACTATTCCAAAGGATTTTTCAAGCGTTTTTCCGTAAAAAATCCGCGTGAAAACGCAATTTTTTTGTACACTTTATCCTAACAGCACAAAAACGAGCGCCAAAATCAGCTTTGTATCGGCTTTTTCGCTCATCAGAATAAAAATCAGCCCCGCAAGAATTATGAAATCCTTGTCGGCGAAGGGCTGAGATGCGAAACTCGCAAAAATGCCGTTTTTGCAGTCTTTTGCAGTAAAATTTGCGTCGTTTTGCAGTCTTTTGCAGCCGTTTTTTTCGACGGTTTCGGACGTTTTTCCGCATTTTTTGCCGTTTTCGCAGTGGAAATAACCCGAATTTTCCGAAAAATTACGCGGATTTTTTGAACAATTTTCATTCGGACTTTGAGAAAATTTTTGGCGGAAATTACCCGATTTTTCCGAGAGATTTTTGCTTGACAAATTATCAAAATTATCTGCAAAATCGTCCGAATTTTCAAAGCGATTTTCGGGCATTTTTCTGCGGAAATTATCCGAATTTCTTGTGCAATTTTCGCGTGAAAATCCCCCTGAATTGTCCGCAAAATCGCCTGAATTTTTCAAGTGATTTACGAACAATTTTTCGCGGAAAATATCCGAATTATCAGAGCAATTTTCGCGTGATTTTTCGGGCATTTTTTTACGAAAATTATTGCAGTTTTCGGCGCAATTTTCCGAGGCGTTTTCACGGTAGTTTTTTACGTTAATTCCGCGAGAATTATAATCGTCCACAGCCTTATACAATGCCGATTGAGCGGTACTCCACACCATAATATTACCCCCCTAAATTGCCCTGAAAATTACGATAAAAAACGCGACGAAAACGCTCCGGAAATTGCGCCGAAAAACTCCTCGAAAAATATGCCGAAAATTACCCTGAAATCAGCGGTATTTTTCTGAAAACAGCACGGTTTTTCGCTCAAATAAGCTTATCGAAAAGTCCCGCTTCTTTTATCAGCGGAAGAATTGTAAACAGCTTCAGAAATCGTATCGCCGAGTCGATTTTCGCGCGGTTTTCTTCGCGTAAAAGCGGCTTCAGCGCAAGCAAAAACCGCTCGTTATCGTCGGGCTGATTCAGCGTTTCAAAAAGGCTCATCATCTTCAGAAGCATCTCCGGGTCAAGTCCCGAAAAAAGCCCCTCGGATTGCTCCGAACCCGCACTCTCATCAGCTTTTTTCTCATCTCCGTCATCGTCCGAAAGCGCGCGGAGAAGCTCCTCGATTCCCTCCATAAACGCGCCTCCTCACCGCAGATTTTCCGCTATTTCTTGCCCAACAGCTTCATCATTTCTTCGGGCGACGACGCGCCTTTCAGCTTCGCCATCAGCTCCTCGTTGTGCAAAACTGCCCGCAGCTTCTCTTTGTCAGCCTTCGACAGACCCGCCGAAAGCGCCTTCATATCGCCCTTTTCAAGCGTTTGCTTCAGGCTTTCGGGCGTTGTTCCGAGCTTTTTGCTCGCCGCCGCTATCAGCTTATCATAATTGTTCATAATTACCCCCGTAAAATCGTCAATTCCGACTTTTTTTCAAAAAACCGCTTTTATTTTCCCGATAAAGATGATATAATTACTTTATAGGCAATTATACTCCCGAAAGGACGAAAATATGAAAATTCTTGTCGTTTCCGATACTCACAAAAATTTTGACGCGCTTAAATCCGTTGTCGATAAGGTCGATTTCGATATCCTTATTCACCTCGGCGACGGCGAACGCGAATTTTGCGATATCCAAGCGCTTTTCCCCGATAAGGGTATGATTTATGTCGCGGGAAACTGCGATTTCGGTCAGCACGAAACCGTTCATATCGCCAAAATCGGCGGCGTACGAATCTTCTGCTGCCACGGACACACGCTTAACGTTCACGGCGGACTTGAACATCTCGTCGCTACGGCAAAGCAGAACAAGTGCAATATCGCGCTTTACGGTCACACGCACATTTACCGCACCGAAATTATTGACGGCGTTTTCGTGATGAACCCCGGCAGCCTCGGCTCACCGCGCGGCGGAAATATGCCGTCTTACGGCGTTATCACAATCGATACGGACGGTCGGATTGAGATGAATATTATCACGGTGACGGCAAAATGACTATGAAAACGATTTATCTTGAGCAAACCGACTCCACAAATTCTTTCCTCAAAGCGCACTGCCGCGAGCTTCCCGACAAAACCGCAGTAACCGCGCTGCTTCAGACGGCGGGCCGCGGCAGGCTCGGTCACTCGTGGGAGGGAACTCCGGATATGCTCCCGATGTCCGTGCTCCTCAAAAATCCGCGGGAACCCGTCAACATCTCCGCGCGAACGGGACTTGCGGTCTGCGAGGCGCTTGAAAACGCGCTTCCAAGCGGACTTCACGCGGGCGTCAAGTGGCCGAACGACATCATTGTCGATAATCGCAAGGTCTGCGGTATTTTATGCGAGAGCGTGCGGTTTGGTGACTGTCTGAACATAATTATCGGCATCGGCATAAATCTTTCTCAGAGTGAGGATTATTTCACTCGTTTGGGTATCCCGCACGGCGGCTCGCTGCTTTCGCTCACGGGGGTTTCGCCTGAACGAAACACGCTGTTCGAGAGCGTCGCGGAGCGCGTTATCGAGCGCTGCGGAATGAGTTTTTCCGAGTGCCGCGAGGATTATCGGGCGCGTGTTCTCAACATAGGAAAGGAAGTCAGGATTATTCGCGGCGAGAGCGTCCAAAACGCCTTTGCAGAGGGGATTTCCGAGAACGGATTTCTTATTTGCCGCGATGAAAACGGCGTTTTCGAGGTCAATTCGGGCGAGGTTTCCGTCCGCGGAAAGGAAGGTTATATCTGATGATTGAAAACGAATTCAAGATTATGCTCAGCGAGGCTCAATACGCGCTGCTACGCGATTTTTACGAATGGGACGACGTGATTTCGCAGACAAACTACTATTTCGATACCGACGAGCTTGACCTCCGCGCGCGACACATTACCTGCCGCACGCGCGAAATCGCGGGAGATTATTTTTTGCAGCTTAAGCTCCCAACGAACGAGATTTTTTCGCGCGTTGAACTTGAAAAAAAGCTTGATTTTCTCCCTGCGGAAATTATCGGAGAGGAGCTGCGCGAGCTTACGGAAAATGTTGATTTCCCCGATGTAAAAAGGCTCGGTTCGCTCCGCACAAAACGCCTTGTAAAGCGCTTTCACGGCGCCGAAATCGACCTCGACGAGAGCGAATATTTCGGGAAAACCGACTATGAGCTGGAAATTGAGTTCACGGACGAAAACGCCGCGCGAAAGCTCCTCGCGGACGTTCTGGATATCATCGGCGAAAATCGCTCGGAGGACGTTGTCTGCAAAGGAAAAATTCAGCGGTTTATCGATGAATTTCTGCTCCTGAAATAAAAATATCCCGCCGATTTCACGCGATTTCGGCGGGAATTTTATTCGGTTGCCTCGTAAAAACGATTTTTCGGTTATTCCGCGAGTTTCTTCCGCAGATAATCCTGAATTGCCTTCGGCGAAGCCGCGCCCTTCAGCGCCTTGTTCGCCTGTCCCATAAAGAATCCGAACACCTTTTGGTCGCCGCTCTTGTACTGCTCAACGGGCTTCGGATTATTTGCAATTATCTCGTCCACAACTTTCGCCAGAAGGTCGTTGTCCTCCTTAATCCACAAATCCTGCGCGTTCGCGATTTCATCGGGCGAACCGCCGTTTTCAACAAGCTCGCCGAGTATCACTTTCGCGTTCGACTGCGACACCTTGTCCATCTGAAGCAGCTCCACAAGCCGCGCGAACTCCGCTCCCGTGAATTTCAGCGCTTCCATATCAACTTCGCCGAGATTTATCCTGCGCGTAAGCTCGCCGACAATGTAATTCGCAATCGCTTTAGGGTTATCGTATGCCGCGACAGCCTCGTCGAAAAAGTCGCAAACGCGCTTATTTCCAACGATTATATCCGCGTCCGCTTTCTTTAAGCCAAGCGCGTTTACATAACGCTCAACACGCTGTTCGGGAAGCTCCGGAATGGAGTTCTTGATGGCTTCAAGCTCCTCCTCCGTGAAAATAATCGGCGGAATGTCGGGGTCGGGGAAATAACGGTAGTCGTGCGCGTCCTCTTTCGAGCGCATCGCCGTCGTTTCGCCCAAAGCGTCGTTGAAACGGCGGGTTTCCTGTATAACGCGCTCTCCGCTCTCAATTACCTCCTCCTGACGCTCGATTTCAACCTCAATTGCACGCGAAATCGCTTTCAGCGAGTTCAAATTCTTAAGCTCGGTTCTCGTGCCAAGCTCGCTGCTCCCTTTCGGCGCTATCGAAATGTTTACGTCGCAGCGTATCGAGCCTTGCTCCATCTTGCAGTCGCATATCCCCGCGTACTGCAAAAGCAGCTTTATCTTCTCCAAAAACGCGATAACCTCGTCCGCGCTGTGGAAATCAGGCTCGGTCACAATCTCGATAAGCGGTATTCCGCAGCGGTTGTAGTCCGCGAGAGATATCCTGTTTACCTCGTCGTGAACGAGCTTTCCCGCATCCTCTTCAAGGTGAATTCGGTTAATTCTGATAACCTTTTCTTCGCCGTTTACGTTTATTTTAACCTCTCCCGCAAGGCACACGGGACGCGGCATCTGGCTTATCTGATACGCTTTCGGCAGGTCGGGATAGAAATAGTTCTTTCTGTCCCATTTTGTGAAGCGGGAAATATCGCAATTCATCACATATCCCGCTTTTATGATATATTCAACGGCTTTTTGGTTGAGAACGGGCAGAGTTCCCGGCATACCGCTGCAGACAGGGCAGCAGCGCGAGTTCGGCGTTCCGCCGAATTCAGCCGAACAGGTGCAGAATACTTTCGATTTCGTCAGCAGCTCCGCGTGTATCTCAAGTCCCATTGTAGGATAAAACGCACTCATCAAGACACCTCCTCAAAGCTTCGGAGCAACAGGCTTGAAGCCCTGCTCAAACGCGTCCGCGCACTGCAAAATCGTCTGCTCGTCAAAGCGCTTTCCGATTATCGACATTCCTATCGGAAGCCCGCTTTCCGTGTATCCGCAGGTTGTCGATATCCCCGGAAGTCCCGCGATATTCACCGTTACTGTGCAGATATCCGCCGTGTACATCTTAACGGGGTCGTTGTCCTGAGCGCCGATTTTGTACGCGGGAGTGGGCGCCGTCGGCGTCAAAATTACGTCGCACTTGTCGAAAATCTCCGAATATTCCTTTATAATCTCCTGCTTAAGCGCAAGCGCTTTCTTGTAATACGCGTCGTAATAGCCGCTCGAAAGAGCGTAGTTTCCGAGAAGTATGCGGCGCTTTACCTCCTCGCCGAATCCCTTGTTTCTGCTGTCGATTATAAGCTCGCCGTACGTTCTTCCCTCGCCGCGATAACCGTACTTTATTCCGTCAAAACGAGAGAGGTTTGAAGCCGCTTCCGCGCAGGCTATCAGATAATACGCGGGTATCGCATACTGCAAGCCCGGAATCGAACACTCGATAAGCTCCGCGCCCTGTTTTTCAAGCGCGCGAGCAGCGTCCATTACGCTCTTTTTCACGCAGTCGTCGATAGCGTCCGAGTAAAACTCCTTCGGAAGCGCGATTTTCATTCCCTTGACGGGCTGTCCTAGCTTTTCGGTGAAATCCGGAACGTCAATTCTCGCGGAAGTCGCGTCGTGACGGTCGCGCCCGCATATCGCGTTCAGCAAAATCGCACAGTCGCGCGCGTCGTTCGCTATCGGTCCTATCTGGTCCAGCGAACTTGCAAACGCAACCAAGCCGTAGCGCGAAACTCTGCCATAGGTCGGCTTTATTCCCGTAACTCCGCAGAACGAAGCGGGCTGGCGTATCGAGCCGCCCGTGTCCGAGCCGAGAGCCGCCGGCGCAAGCGACGCTGCAACCGCAGCCGCAGAACCGCCCGAGCTTCCTCCCGGAACGCGCTCCAAATCATAGGGATTTTTCGTCTTTGCGAACGCGGAGGTCTGCGTTGAACCGCCCATCGCAAACTCGTCCATCGACGCCTTTCCGAGCAGCACAAATCCCTGCTCGTTCAGCTTTTCGATTACCGTCGCGTTATACGGCGGAATAAAATTCTCGAGCATTTTGCTCGAACAGGTCGTTTTCACGCCCTCCGTGCAGATGTTATCCTTGATTGCAAGCGGTATTCCCGTGAGCGCGGAGGCTTTTCCCGCGTCAATCAGCTTCTGTGCATTTTCCGCGTCGCTTAGCGCTTTTTCCTTGGTCACGGTAATGTATGAAAGCAGCTTTCCGTCAAGCCGCTCGATATTTCCGAGATATTCCCCGCAAAGCTCTGCGGCGCTTATCTTCTTTTCATCGAGAGCGCGGCGCAAATCGCGGATTTTCACTCTTGTCAGGTCCATATTTCTCTCCTTATTTTATTCCACAACTTTCGGTACGACATAGCAGCCGTCCGTGTTCTCGGCGTTCGCAAGCAGCTTTTCCGTCGGAAACGACTCCTCGGAAACGTCCTCGCGCGTGTCGCCGAATCGTATTTCATTATTATCCTTTGTGTCGTCATATTCGAGGTCAAAGCTCTTGATTTCGTCCATAAGGTCGATTATGCTTCCCATTTCACCCATAACCTTCCTCATTCCGTCGTCGTCATAGGACAGCTTCGACAGACTGCACAAATGCTCTATCGTTTTCATATCAACCGCCATAAAATCAATCCTTTCCTTGTTTTCGTAAAAACACAATACTCTTATATTATATCCTATTTCTGCTATTTTTTCAAGATGTATTTGAGAATTTTGATGATTTGGCGAATTTAACAAATATTTGCATTTTCAAAAAGCATTTTCTTGCACAAAAGCCAAATTCCCGCTTTCAAACTTCCGCCTCGTTTCAACAGCGACGCTTATTATATTAATGTATAGCGCGGAGTATCAAAACGATATTGCAATAACGCAAAAATGAAAGTTTCTTTTGAAATTCCTGCAAAAAGTTCTTGACAAGAGCGAGAAAAGATGTTATAATAAATTTGTGCTCAGGCATTCCGCACGGTTTTTCCGAGAGCGGCTCTGCCTTATCCGGCGGCAAACCCGCCTTATTCAAGGAGTGAGGATATGTTAAAACGAGAGGGAGAAACGCGAATCCCCGCAGGCTGCGCTATTTCGGGCTTCATAAACAGAGATGGCAAGCGCACGAACGGCAGCGTTATAGTAAATTCAATCGCCTGTATGCACGAGCGCTCGAACGGCTTGGGCGGAGGCTTCGCAGGCTACGGTATCTATCCCGAATACCGCGACCAGTACGCATTTCACGTTTTCTATGACTCAAGCGAGGCAAGAGTCAAAACCGAGGCTTTTCTCGACAGGCATTTCGACGTCGTTAATCTTTCGAGAATACCGATAAGAAAAAATCCCAGAATTACCGACGAGCCGCTTATCTGGCGCTATTTCGTCAACCCGCTTCCCACAAAGCTTCAGGACAGTCAGCTCGATGAAAGAACGTTTGTCGCGCGCTGCGTTATCAACATCAACGACAAAATCGACGGCGCTTACGTCTTTTCAAGCGGCAAGAATATGGGCGTTTTTAAGGCGGTCGGCTATCCCGAGGACGTCGGCGACTTCTATCGCCTTGAAGAATACAGCGGCTGGGCTTGGACAGTCCACGGTCGCTATCCCACGAACACTCCCGGCTGGTGGGGCGGCGCGCACCCGTTCTCGCTTCTCGACTACACAATCGTTCACAACGGCGAGATTTCCTCGTATGACGCGAACAGGCGCTTTATTGAAATGTTCGGTTATAAGTGCAATCTGCTCACGGATACCGAGGTTATTACATATATCGTGGATTATCTCCACAGGCGGCTCGGAATGCCGCTCGAGGACGTCGCGAAGGTTATCGCTTCGCCGTTCTGGAGCGAACTTGACAGCGGTAAATTCTCCCCCGAAGAGGAAGAGAAAATCCGCCACTTCAGAAACGTTTATTCAAGTCTTCTGATTACGGGTCCGTTTTCGATTATTCTCGGCTATACAAACGGCATTATGGCGCTTAACGACAGGCTTAAGCTGCGCTCGATGGTCGCGGCGGAAAAGGGCGCTACAATTTATATTTCCTCCGAGGAATGTTCAATAAGAACAATGTGTTCCGATGTGGACAAAATCTGGAGCCCGCGCGGCGGAGAGCCGATTATCGCGGAGCTTTACAAAAACTGCGCGGAAAGGGTGGATTAAGAAGTGGCTGTAAATTACAATAATCCTCTTTTTGAGGTTCTCAGAGACCCCGACCGCTGCATTAAGTGCCGCGTGTGCGAAAGGCAGTGCGCGAACGAGGTCCACAAGTACGACCCCGAACTCGATAAAATGATTTCGGACGAGAGAAGCTGCGTCGATTGTCAGCGCTGCGTGTGCCTATGTCCCACAAACGCGCTCAAAATCCGTCCGAACGAGAATATGTTCCGTCCGAACGCAAACTGGAGTATGCAGCTTATGGACGAGGTTTATAAGCAGGCGGGAAGCGGCGGAGTTCTCCTCTCGGCTATGGGCAACCCGCAGGATTACCCCGTTTACTGGGACAAAATCCTCCTCAACGCTTCGCAGGTTACAAACCCGCCTATCGACCCGCTTCGCGAGCCTATGGAAACAAAGACGTTCCTCGGCAAAAAATCGCAGAAAATTTCCTACGACAAGGACGGAAAGGCGCATTTCGAGAAAACTCCGTTCCTTGAGCTTGACGTTCCGATTATGTTCTCGGCGATGTCGTTCGGTTCAATCAGCAAAAACGCTCACGAGAGCCTTGCAAGAGCCGCAACGGCGCTCGGTACATATTATAATACCGGCGAGGGCGGTCTGCACCGCGACTTCTATCAGTACGGAAAGAATACTATCGTTCAGGTCGCTTCGGGACGCTTCGGCGTGTTCAAGGGCTATCTCGACGCGGGCGCGGCTATTGAAATAAAAATGGGTCAGGGCGCAAAGCCGGGTATCGGCGGTCATCTGCCCGGAATGAAGGTCAACGAGGAAATTTCCAGAACGCGTATGATTCCCATGGGCGCGGACGCGATTTCGCCCGCTCCGCACCACGATATATACTCAATCGAGGATTTGCGCCAGCTCGTAAACTCGCTCAAAGAAGCCACAAACGGCGAAAAGCCGATTATCGTCAAAATAGCCGCCGTTCACAACGTCGCAGCTATCGCTTCGGGTATCGCGCGTTCGGGCGCGGATATCATCGCGATTGACGGTTTCCGCGGAGGAACGGGCGCCGCTCCCACAAGAATACGCGATAACGTCGGTATTCCGATTGAGCTTGCGCTCGCAAGCGTTGATTCAAGACTCCGCGACGAGGGTATCAGAAACGACGTTTCAATAGTCGCGGCAGGCTCTATGCGCTCGGCGGCTGACGTTGTAAAAGCTGTCGCGCTCGGCGCAGACGCGGTTTATATCGCTTCCGCGGCGCTTCTCGCTATGGGCTGTCACCTTTGCAGAAGCTGCAATACCGGCAAATGCAACTGGGGTATCGCAACTCAGAGAGCAGACCTCGTGAAAAGGCTCAATCCCGACGTCGCTTACGAGCGCCTCGTGAACCTCGTAACCGCTTGGAATCACGAAATCAAAGAAATTATGGGCGGTATGGGCATAAACTCCATCGAGGCTCTCCGCGGAAACAGACTTATGCTGCGCGGAATCGGGCTTTCCCAGAAAGAACTCGATATCCTCGGCATAATGCATGCGGGCGAATAAGGAGGGCTGCTTAAATGAAAAAAGTTTACGTTAACGAGGATTGGTGCCTCGGCTGCCATCTGTGCGAATATTACTGCGCGGCGGCGAACTCCGGCAAGGATATCGTAAAAGCGTTTACGAGCGCGAAAAAGCCTATTCCCCGCATTAAGGTCGAGGAAGGCTCGGAGGTTAATTTCGCGGTTCAGTGCCGCCACTGCGACGCAAAGCCCTGCGTTAAAGGGTGCATCGCGGGCGCGCTTTCCGTCCAAAACGGCGTTGTCGTCTGCGACGAGAACAAGTGCGTGGGCTGTCTGACGTGCGTTCTGAGCTGCCCTTACGGCTGTATCGTCATCGACGAGGAGGGTCACAGGATACAAAAATGCGACCTCTGCACGAAAAACCATAACGGCGAACCCGCCTGCGTTCAGGGCTGCCCCAACAGAGCGATTGTGTTTGAGGAGAGGTGAGAATAGATGAATTACGTTATTATCGGCAATTCCGCAGCAGCAGTCGGAACGGTTTCGGGTATCCGCGAAATCGATAAAACAGGCAAAATCACCGTCATCTCAGACGAAAAGTATCACACCTATTCCCGCCCGCTTATTTCTTACTGGCTGGAAGGACGCGTTTCGGACAAGAATATCTACTATCGCCCCGCCGATTTTTACGAGAAAAACGGCGTTGAAGCCATTCTCGGCAAAAAAGCTATGAAAATCGACGCGGAGAAAAAACAAGTCGTTCTCGACGACGGACTTTCCGTCCCCTATGACAGACTTATGGTCGCGACAGGCTCAAAGCCGTTCGTGCCGCCGATGAACGGTCTTGAAAAGACGAATTATCACACATTTATGTGTTATGACAGCGTTAAGGCTATACGCTCGGAAATCCGCGAGGGAATGAAAGTCCTCATCATCGGCGCGGGTCTTATCGGTCTGAAAGCCGCAGAAGCGATTTCCGCGTATAAAACAAAGATTACCGTTATTGATATGGCGGACAGAATTCTGCCGTCAATCCTCGACGAAAGAGCCGCCGCTAAGGTTCAGAAGCACATTGAGAGCAAGGGAGTTAGGTTTATCCTCAAGACCTCCGCAGACGAGTTTTCCGAGCACAAGGCAAAGCTCAAGAACGGAGAGGAGCTTGACTTCGATATGCTCATTGTCGCGGTCGGAGTTCGCCCGAACACCGAGCTTGTCGCGGACGCAGGAGGCAAGGTTGAACGCGGAATTATCACGGATTTGACGCAGAAAACCACGCTTGACGACATTTACGCGGCGGGCGACTGCACGGTAAGCTATGACGCTTCCTCCGATACGGAGAAAATCCTCGCGCTTCTCCCGAACGCCTATATGCAGGGCGAAGTCGCAGGACGAAATATGGCGGGACGCGAGTTTTACTACACAAACGCTATCCCGATGAACGCGATAGGCTTTTTCGGTCTGCACATCATCAGCGCGGGAAGCTATGACGGCGAGGAATATATCGCCGAAACCGAGAATACATATAAAAAGCTCGTTTTCCGCGATAATATGCTCAAGGGCTTCATTCTGGTCGGCGACGTTGCGCGCGCGGGTATCTACACCTCGATGATTAAGGAAAAAATCGACCTCGCAGATGTTGACGTTGATTTGCTTAAGGAAAAGCCTCAGATGATGATGTTCGGAAAGGCGCGCCGCGAGGAGAAGCTGGGAGGTATTACAAGATGACAATTGACGCGAAAAATCTCGGCTATAACGAGCTTAACAAGATGATTAAGAACAGCGCGGACGAGAAAATCGAGCTTTCAAACGTGCTTGGTCAGCGTTATATCGGCGCGGGATTGTCCGGAAAAGAAATAAAAATAAACGGCACTCCCGGAAACGCGCTCGGCGCTTATCTCAACGGCGCGAAAATCATCGTTCACGGGAACGCTCAGGACGCTATCGGCGATACCATGAACGACGGCGCGATTATCGTTCACGGAAACTGCGGCGATACCACCGGATACGCTATGCGTTCGGGTGAAATCTACGTTCAGGGCAACGCGGGCTATCGCGTTGGTATTCATATGAAAAGCTACAAGGAACTTTACCCGATTATCGTTATCGGCGGTAAAGTCGGCGATTTCCTCGGCGAATATCAGGCGGGAGGAATTATCGTTGTGCTCGGAATAGGCGCGGAGGGCTGTCCCGTGGGCGGTTTCTGCGGAACGGGTATGCACGGCGGAGAAATGTTCATCAGAAGCGACGAGCCGCCGAAGGGGCTTCCCGCGCAGGTTTGCTGCACGGAAGCAACCGCCGAGGAAAAAGAGCAAATCCGCCGCTATATCGACAGATTTGTAAAGCACTTCGGAAACAACACGGACGAACTCCTGAACGCAAAATTCCAGAAGCTTGTCCCGAACTCCGCAAACCCCTACAAACAGCTTTATGTAAACAACTGACATTAACTGCAATCGTTTTGGGAGCCGCAAATGAAAATATTTATCAACGCAAAAACCGCTGAAATATGCGAAAATATTCTCGCGGCTCTCGGCGACTCCGCCGACAACGCGGCGCTCTGCTCAACCGACGAGCAGGCGGAAAGCGAAAATCTCGGCGAATATGACGCAATTATCGTGTCAACGCCGCTGCGAAGCGAATTCGGGCTGGATTTCGTCACGAATGCGTCAAAACGGAGCGGCGCGCCGATTATCGTTCTCGCAAGAGCCGATATCGCGGAGGACGTTCAGAAAAGGCTGAATTTTACGGGAGCTTTCGTTCTTGAGAAGCCTTTTCAGAAAAGCGTTCTGCGGCAGACGCTCAAAACCGCCGTTATCGCAAAGGAAAATATCAACCGCCTGCTAAACGAAAAAACCGAGCTTTCAAGGCAGCTTGACGATATGAAGGTGATTGACAGGGCGAAATTCTGCCTTATCCAGTACCTCAACCTCTCAGAGGAACAGGCTCACAGGCATATACAGAAGCTCGCGATGGATACGCGCAGAACTCAGCGCGATATCGCGGAGGATATCCTCAGAACCTACTCTCTCTGAATAAAACAGATTTGCGGGACGTTTTGGCGTCCCGCTTTTGCGATTTTTGGCTTCGCTTCACTGTTTGTCCTTAATCCCGAACACAAGCCTCAGCAGCCCCGCAAACATCTTCGGACTCTTCACAACAACTACTTTCATAGCGCGCTCCTCTCAGCATTTCAACAGAAATATCCCCAAAACTATAAGCAGCACCGCGATTACAAACAGCATAACTTTCAGCGAAAACAGCGAAATGCACATAACAGCGCCCAAAAACGCCGCTGCCGCAAGGCAAACTCCGCCTCTGCGTCCCCTTCTCGGTCCTCTTCGCCGAAACATACCGTTCACCCCGCTTTCCCGCCGCTTCAGGCTGTACCGCTCTTTGCGGTACGGTCTTAGTGCATATTATTCATTTTTTTAAAAATCTGTTACATATTTCTTCAAAAAAATACTTGTTTATTAGGAAAATTTGTGTTATAATAAAAGTAAGTCTTTAATGATATCTCAATTTCAGCTTATCGGAGGAAAAAAATGGAAAACAGCAAAAAGCGTCCCGCCTGCAGCGTAAGAGTATCGGAGGACGTTATTGAAAAAATCGCAACAACCGCCGCCTGCGAAATCGACGGCGTTAAGCTTGCACAAAACGTCAAGCCCAAGACAAAGCTTTCCGGACTTAAAAACGCGCCCGTTCACACAAGACTCAGCGGCGATACGGCGGCTCTTAAACTCAATATCTTCGTTGACGAGGGCTATAACGCCGCGCAAATCGCCGAAAACGTTCAGAAAAGCGTTAAATCCGCGGTTCAGAATATGACGGGATTTACGGTCACGAAAGTTGATGTGAATATCGCGGGAATTTGTTTCGCCGACGAAAGCGAAGCTCCCGCAGAAAAATAATTCGGGGGATATATGGAAGAACGGCTGAAACGTCACGAAATAAGAGAAGGCGCGTTTCTGATACTGTATCAGCTTATGTTCGGCACGTCGCTTGAGGAAATCGACGAGCTTAACGCCGAAGCGTTTGATATGGCAAAGAACGAGGAAACAAACGAGATTGTAAACGGGGTTCTCGAACACGACGCGGAACTTCTTGAGGTTATCGGAAGATACTCGAAAACGCGCTCTGCGGCGAGAATTGCAAAGGTTAATCTCGTGATACTTAAAATTGCGGTTTTCGAGATGAAATACTGCGACAGAGTTCCGAATGCGGTCGCGATAAACGAGGCTGTGGAGCTTGCAAAAAAATATTCGCAAAAATCGGACAGCGCGTTCATAAACGGCATTTTAAGCTCGTATATGAGGGAACTTGATGGAAAATAAAAAGCCTATCGCGGTTACCGTTTCGCAGGTTAACCGCGCGGTTTCGCTGATGATAGGAAACGACAGGAGATTTGCGGATTTCCGCGTTAAGGGAGAAATAAGCGACTTTACGCGGCATGCAAAGTCGGGGCATCTCTATTTTTCACTCTGTGACGAGAACGCGAAGCTAAAGGCGGTTATGTGGGCAAACTGCGCCGCCGGACTGAATTTCGCTCCCGAAAACGGAGAAAGCGTCGTCTGCCGAGGAAGCCTTGTCGTTTACGAGAAAACCGGCGTTTATCAGATAAACGTGGCTTCAATGGAGCGCGAGGGCGACGGCGCGCAGGCGAAAGAGCTTCTCGAACTTATCGGGCGGCTTCAGAAAGAGGGAATTTTCGCGCAGAAAAGGCAAATTCCCGCGTTTCCGAAGAAAATCGCCGTGATTACCGCGCAGGGCGGCGCGGCGCTTCAGGATATCATCAATATCGCGTCAAGGCGCTGTCCGACGGTGAAACTGCTGGTTATTCCCGCGGCTGTTCAGGGAATTTACGCGGCGCAGTCCATTGTAAAAGCGTTTGATATCGCAGGAAAAAGCGGCGCGGATACCGTTATTTTCGGGCGCGGCGGCGGCTCTTCCGACGATTTGAGCGCGTTTAACGACGAAGCGGTCGCGAGAGCGATTTTCGCCTGCAAAATCCCGACAATCAGCGCCGTGGGTCACGAAACGGACGTCACAATCGCCGACCTTGCCGCAGATTTGCGCGCGCCGACGCCGTCCGCCGCCGCGGAGCTTGCAACTCCCGATTTAAACGAGGTTATGCGGAGATTTGAATCACTTTTGGATAACGCAAGGGCGCGCGTTCACGGGAAAATTTCGCTTTGCGAAGCGGCTCTCGGCGAAAAAGCGCGGCTTATAGGTGCGCTTTCGCCAAGAAACAGGATTGCCGAAAAATCTCGGCTGGTTGACGCGCTTTCGGATAGCGTCAAAAAGAGCGTTAATCGTAAAATATCGCTCTGTGAAGCCGCTCTAGACAGGCAAATCGGCGTGATTTCCGCGCTTAGCCCGCTTGAGGTTCTCAAACGCGGCTATTCCGTCACCGAAAAGGACGGGAAAGCCGTTCGCCAAAGCTCGGAGCTTGCAGTCGGAGATAAGGTTGAAATAAGGTTCGGAAGCGGTTTCGCTTCGGCTGAAATTATCGGAACAAGGGAATAATTATGGATTTTGATTTTGAAAAAGGAATGCAGCGGCTTGCGGAAATTTCCGAGCAGATGAACGGCGATATCCCGCTTGAAACATCGATAAAGCTGTACTCAGAGGCGGCGGAGCTTGTAAAAAAGTGCCGCGAATACATTGACGGCGCGAAACTCGCCGTTGAAAAAACGGAAATGATGCGATGAATATTAACGTTAAGGAAACGCTCGCGGAATACGCGGAAATGACCGAGGAAGCGCTTGAAAAATACCTTCCTGAAACCGAATGTCTGCAAAAAACGCTTATTAACGCCGCGAGATACAGCCTGTCGGCGGGCGGAAAAAGGCTTCGTCCCGCGCTTGTAATGGAGTTTTGCAAAGTTTGCGGCGGCGAGCCGGATACCGCGCTTCCGGTTGCCTGTGCAATCGAAATGACGCACACTTTCTCGCTTATTCACGACGATTTGCCCTGTATGGACGACGACGATTTGCGCCGCGGAAAGCCCTCCTGCCACAAGGCTTTCGGTGAAGCGGCGGCTGTTCTCGCGGGCGACGCTCTCGCGATTATGCCGTACCAAATCATCGCGGACGCGGGTATCAGAGGTCGGCTCTCGCCCGACGCCTCGCTGAAAATCATCAAGCTGCTGTCGGAACTCGCAGGATTTTACGGTATGACGGGCGGTCAGATTATCGACCTTGAAAACGAGGGGAAAGAAGTTCCCGAAGCGATTATCCTTGAAATGTACCGAATGAAAACAGGCGCGCTGCTCGAATTCTGCTGCCGCGCGGGGTGCATAGCCGCAGGCGCGGGAGCCGCCGAACAGCTTGCAGCGGGAAGCTTCGGCAAACGGCTCGGCGTCGCTTTTCAGATTACGGACGATATTCTCGACCTCACAGCCGACGAAAAGCTTCTCGGAAAGCCTGTCGGCAGCGACGGAAAAGACGGAAAATATACCTATGTCAGCGCCGTCGGACTTGAAAAAGCCAAGGAGCAGGCGCGCGCACTCACAAATCAGGCAATCGAACAGCTTTCCTGCTTCGGGGACGCGGAGTTTCTCAGAGAATTTGCCGTTTCCCTTACGGAAAGAAAATTTTAACATATCCGGAGGTTTCTGAACAAATATGCCAAATATCTTTATGATAAATCCGCCGATTACCGTCGGAGTAATCTCGTTTATTTTAGCGCAGATAATCAAAACCATTCGCTATGCGATAAAGTACAAGACGTTTAACCCCGAACGTATCACCGGCGCGGGAGGTATGCCGTCGTCGCATTCGTCGCTGGTTACGTCGGTTGTGCTGTATTTCGCGAGATACTGCGGTTATGACAGCACCGAGTTCGCCATCGCCGTCCTTATCGCGGGAATAGTGATATTTGACGCGCTCAGCGTTCGCTATAACGCGGGTCTGCACGCAAAAGAGCTGAATAAAATGCGTAAGATTATCGACAACATTGACGATGAAATCTCAAAACTCAGCGGAGGCGACGAGGACCCCGATATAAACGAGCTTGCAAGTCAGAAGGATTTGAAGGAATTTCTCGGTCACACGCCGATTGAAGTGCTCGCGGGAGCGCTTCTCGGAATAATAATCGGACTTGTGTTCCCCGTTCCTAACGTGGCGTAACTCGCAACTTGGCTGCGGAGGAATTATGCTTTCAGACAATATTAATCACGAAATTATCTCAAATATGACAACTCCGCAGCTTCGCTCGCTTTGCAAAGAGCTGCGGGGCTGTATTTTACAGACGGTTATGAAAAACGGCGGTCATCTCTCGTCAAATCTCGGCTCGGTGGAGCTTGCCGTTGCGCTTCACTGCGTTTACAACGTTGACGGCGGAGATAAAATCCTCTGGGACGTCGGGCATCAGGCATACGCGCACAAGCTGCTTACCGGAAGATACTCCCGCTTTGGAACGCTTAGGCAAAAAGGCGGGATTTCCGGCTTCACAAGGCGCTCCGAGAGCGACGCAGACGCGTTTATTTCCGGTCACGCAAGCAATTCGCTTTCCGCCGCCTACGGAATTTCAGCGGCAATGCGGCTTAAAGGCGAGGACGGCTCCGTCGCGGCGGTTGTCGGGGACGGCTCGTTTACGGGAGGCTGCGCTTACGAAGCGCTCAACAATGCGGGTAAAACGGCTTCAAACCTCACTCTCGTCCTCAACGACAACGCAATGTCAATCAGTAAAAGCACGGGCGCGCTCGCACGATATCTTGCTCAAATCCGCTCGACAAGAAAATATTACGTTGCAAAAGAACGCGTAAAAAGCGCGATTTCTTCCGTTCCGCTCGTCGGAAAATCGCTCGAAAAGGCGGTCGGAGCGGCGAAAACGCTCGTTAAAGAGGCGCTTTACGATACAAGTAATCTTTTCGAGAATTTCGGGTTCGCTTATATCGGTCCCGTTAACGGTCACAATCTTGAGGATTTGATTGAGGCGCTTTCGGTTGCCAAGCTGATGAAAAGACCGTGCGTTGTTCACGTTTTCACCACTAAGGGCAAGGGATTCCGCCCCGCCGAGGAAAATCCCGGAGAATATCATTCCGTGGGAAAAGGAGGCGCTGTCGAGGATTTGAAGCTTGAGGACAAGGCGCTTGTCGCGGAAAAAAGCTTTTCGGAAGCGTTCGGGAGAGAGCTTGCGCGGCTCGGTGAAAAAGACCGCAGAATTTGCGCGATAACGGCGGCGATGAAATATGCGGTTGGACTGAATTTCTTCAAAAAAAGCTGCCCCGCGAGATTTTTTGACGCGGGAATTGCAGAACAGCACTGTGTGACGTTTGCGGCGGGACTTTCGGTCGGCGGAATGCTGCCCGTTTTCGCGGTTTATTCAACGTTTTTGCAGCGCGGCTTCGACCAGATTATTCACGACTGCGCGATTGAAAACACGCATATAACGCTCTGCATCGACCGCGCGGGATTTGTCGGCGAGGACGGCGAAACGCATCAGGGAATTTTTGACGTGCCGATGCTGAGGGCTGTTCCGAACACCACGATTTACGCTCCCGCAACGTTTGAGGAGCTTCGGCGCTGCCTTATGAGGGCGATTTACGATACCGAGGGAATCGCCGCGGTGCGTTATCCAAAAGGCGGCGAAATGCACGCGAACGGCGCTGAAATCACGCCCGCGAGGGATTTTTCCTACTCCGGAAAACGCTCGCAGACGCTTGGAATTACCTACGGCAGAATTTCCGCGAACCTTATTTCCGCGGCAAACGACGCGGGCGCGGATTTTCTGAGGCTTGTCGTTGTAAGCCCGCTTCCCGAAAGCGTTTACGAAATTGCTCTCGGATATGAGAAGATTGTGTTCTTTGAGGAAGGCTCGCTTTTGGGAGGCGCGGCGGAGGGATTTTTCGCAGAGCTTCTCAGGCGCGGATACCGCGGCAAGGCTGAATCCGTGGGCGTTTCGGGAGAGTTCGTTCCCGCGGCGTCGTGGCAGGAACAGCTTGAAATGTACGGTCTGGATTACGCGCACATTAAAGAAAAGTTGGTGTGAAATGCGGCTTGACGTTTATCTCGCCGAAAAAGGGCTGACGAAAAGCCGCGCCGCCGCTGCCGCGCTGATTAAATCGGGCGGGGTTGCGGTTTGCGGAAAAATTATCGAGAAAAGCGCGTTTGAAGTCGGCGAAAACGATAGTGTGGAAATTGTCGGCGAAACGCTGAAATATGTCGGTCGCGGCGGGCTGAAGCTTGAAAAAGCGCTTGAAATCGGGAAAATCGACCTTCAAGGAAAAATCTGCCTCGATATCGGCGCTTCAACGGGCGGGTTCACGGATTGTATGCTGCAAAACGGCGCGCGGCGCGTGTTCGCGGTCGATGTCGGCACAAATCAGCTTGACGAAAAACTGCGCGACGACAAGCGCGTGGTTTCGTTTGAAAATACTGATATACGAGAATATTTTCCCGATGAACAGGCGGATTTTATCGGCGCGGACGTGTCGTTTATCTCGCTTAAACTCATTTTACCGCATATTTTCAGGCTGCTGAAAACGGACGGAAAAGCCGCTGTTCTCGTAAAACCGCAGTTTGAAGCGGGAAATTCGGTGTTCGGAAGAAAAGCGCTCTCGAAAAAGGGCGTTGTGACGGACGAAAAAACGCGGCTTAAAATTGTCGAGGAAGTGAAAAATTTCGCGGAGCAATGCGGGTTTACGGTATGCAGAACTGCTCCCTCGCCGATAAAAGGCGGAAGCGGAAACGTTGAATATCTGATGATTTTGGAGAAACGAAATGAAGGCTTTAATCATCTTTAATCTTTGCAAAACAGGCGCGGCAACGCTGTCCGCGAAAATAGCGGATATCCTGCGCGGCGCGGGAATTACGCCCTGCGTTTTCGGCGAGAACATTATCTACGCGGAAAAAGTCGGCGCGGAAATCGTGAACTCGCCCGCATCGTGCAGCTATATCATAACCGTCGGCGGCGACGGCACAATTCTGCGCTGGGGAAAGGTCGCGGCGGACTATGATATCCCGCTTCTCGGCGTAAATCTAGGCAGACTTGGATTTATGGCGTCTGTCGAAACCGAGGAAATCGGGAAAATTCCCGAACTTCTTTCCGGCGAACACCACATAAGCCGCAGAATGATGCTTAACGTCGAGCTTATCAGGGACGGAGAAACCGTGCTCTGCGAACGCGCGCTAAACGACGTCACCGCTTCGAGAAGCAGCCGCTCAAAGCTGCCGGAATTTGTCGTGAGCTGCGGTGAAACAGAGGTTTCGCGGGTACGCGCGGACGGAATTATCCTAAGCACGCCCACGGGCTCAACCGCGTATTCCCTCTCGGCGGGCGGTCCTATCCTGTCGCCCGACCTCGAATGTGTGGAATTTACGGCGCTCTGCCCGCACACCCTGTTCAACAGACCGATGATTTTTTCGGATAAACAGACGATTTCCGCGCGCGTTTACAACTACCACAACAGCAAAGCTACTTTCAGCATTGACGGCGGAAAAGCAATCCCATTCAATGAAAACGACGTGCTCAGGCTTACGCGCTGCCCGAAAAATCTGCTTCTTATCGAAGCGGGCGAAGGCTTCTTCGGGGCAATTCACAACAAGCTGCTTACGCCTTTGAAATAACACTTAAGGAGCGATTTTTTTGGACAAGAAGCGCAGACAAGCCGCTATTATCGAGATAATCACGGAAAACGAGGTCGAAACTCAGGGCGAGCTTTCGCGGCTGCTCGGAGAACGCGGCATAAACGCGACTCAGGCAACGCTTTCCCGCGATATAAACGAACTTCATATCACAAAATGCGAGTCGGAAAACGGTCTTAACCGCTATTATTCGGGAATTGCAAGCGGACCTGTCGAGTTCAGCGACATATTTTCACAATCGGTTTTGTCGGTCGATTACGCAATGAACACGGTCGTGCTGAAGTGTCACGCGGGGCTTGCGGACGCCGCCTGCAAGGTCGTTGACGACCGCAGACTGGAATCCGTAATCGGGACAATCGCCGGCGACGACACCGTGTTTATCCTCACGAAAACAGAAAATCACGCAAAAGCGCTTTGCGTTCGGTTAAAGCAAATGACGAAACGAGCTTAAGGAGAAAACTGATGTTAAGGGAGCTATCCATAGAAAATCTCGCGGTTATCGAAAACGCCCGCGCAAGTTTTTGCGGAGGCTTTAACGTATTCACGGGTGAAACGGGCGCGGGAAAAAGCGTGCTTATCGGCGGCGTGAACGCAATTCTCGGTCAGCGCACCGCTCGCGACGTCGTTCGCGCGGGAACGGAAAAAGCGGTTATCACGGCGCTTTTCGACGAGCTTTCGGACGAGGTTCGCGCAAAACTCAGCGAACTTGGCTTCTCCGCAGAGGACGAGCTTGTTCTCACGCGCGAAATCTTTGCGGACGGAAAAAGCGCGGCGCGCGTCAACGGCAGAACCGCAACCGCCGCTATGCTGCGGGAAATCGGCGGTCTGCTTGTCGATATCCACGGTCAGCACGATAACCGAATTTTGATGTCGAACGATAATCAGCGCGATATTCTCGACAGCTATGCGGGAATTTCCGATAAAATCGCGGCTTACCGAGAACGTTTCCGCGAATTTTCACGAATTTCACGCGAACTTAAAAAGCTGTCAGAGGAAAAGGAAATCCGCACCCTCAAGACAGAACGGCTTTCCGCTGCGATTGAAGATTTGCGGCCGCTCGGACTTGAAAAAGGCGAAGCGGAACGGCTTGAAGCAGAACTTAAAGCGGCGCGCTCGCTCGCAAAAAACGCGCGTCACCTTTCCGGCGCTTACAGCTGCCTTACCGCGGACGAGGGAAACGCCGCAATCGAGCTTTTAAAGCTTGCCGCGGACAGCCTTGCGAAAATTGACGACAGCGAAAAAGCCGAGGAACTCCGCGAGAGAATTATCTCTGCGGCAAGCGAACTTTCTGACGTTGCCGACGAGCTTTACGGGCTTTCGGACGAGGCTGCCGAGGAACGCGAGGAACGGCTCTCGGAGCGCGTTTCCGCTATCAAAACAATGGCGAGAAAATATAATGTCGATACCGAAGGGCTTTACGATTACCTCGAAAAATGCGAAAACGAACTTCTCGAACTTAGCGGCGCGGACGACGCAGCCGCCGAGCTTAACGCTCAGAAACACGCTCTCGCTGAAGAAATCAAACGCTCTGCGGGCGAGATTTCCGAACTTCGGAAAAAAGCTGCGGACAGGCTTTCCGAGGCAATTCAGAAAGAACTCGCTTTTCTCGATATGCCGAACGTGAGAATATTCTTCGGTCTGAAGCCCGATAAAATCGCGATTAACGGAATGGACAGCGTTGAGCTTATGATTTCCGCAAATCTCGGCGAGGAGCCGAAGCCGCTCAACAAAATCGCTTCCGGCGGCGAATTGTCGAGAATTATGCTTGCAGTAAAGTGCGTTCTCGCGGGAAACGACGGCGTGCCGACGATGATTTTCGACGAGATTGACAGCGGAATAAGCGGCAGAGCGGCGCAGAAAGTCGGGATAAAACTCCGCGAGCTTTCGCGAAAACGTCAGGTTATGTGCATAACGCATCTCGCGCAGATTGCCGCAAAAGCCGACTGCCACCTCGTTCTCGAAAAAAACACCGAAAACGGCAGAACGTTCACGCAGATAGGTCTGCCGGATTTCAGCGGAAGAGTGCGTGAAATAGCACGGATTATCGACGGAAGCGGAAGCGCAGAGAGCCTTGCCGCCGCCGAGGAAATGCTGAAGAATAACGAAAACAACTGAAACTGCGGGGAGGTCTTGCTTCCCGCAGCTTTTTTCAAAAAAACGATTTTTGCGGATAATGCACGAAATGTTGCTTTAGCAAAGCGATTTTGGCATATTTACTCCTCATTTTTTAAAAATTGTTTCCTTTTTAACATATTCTTATCACATAGGACTGATATAATGTTGACAGAAAAGAAAAACGGAGGTGAAATGATGGTGTATGCAAACACGTTCAAGCGGCGCGAAATGAAGTTTCTGCTGAACGAGGAGCAGTTCAAAATCGTTTCAGAGGGAATAAAGCCGTTTATGACCGCAGACAGCTACGGCGTTTCGACAATCCTCAATATCTACCTCGACAACGACAACAACGACGTTATCCGAACGTCCCTCGGAAAACCATCGTACAGGGAAAAACTCCGGCTTCGCAGCTATGGCGAGGTTTCGGACGACTCGACCGCGTTTCTTGAGATAAAAAAGAAGTTTAAGGGCGTCGTCTACAAGCGCAGACTGGAGCTTCCCTACAAGGCGCTTTTCGATTATATCAACGGGGAAAAGCTCGAAATTCCCGCCGAAAAGCGGCAGATTTTCGAGGAAACGGACTACTTCATCAGGCGGCTTGAGCTTAAACCCGCAATCGTCATCTGCTACGACAGGCAGGCGTTTTTCGGCAACGACGACAAGGAGTTCCGCCTCACGTTCGACGGCAATATCAGAAGCCGCAGAACCGAACTTGACCTTAGAAAAGGCGATTTCGGCGAGCCGCTTTCAAATCAGCCGTTTCGCGTTATGGAAGTGAAATCGGCGGGCGCGGTTCCGCTGTGGCTCGTGAAAATACTCTCGGCGAATAAAATTTACACAAGCGGTTTTTCCAAGTACGGAAATATTTATATGAACGAAATAATCGACAACAGGAGTGAAAAGCTATGTTTTCAAGCATAATTGACAGTACGGCAGGTCTTACTGGTGAAAGCGCGTTTATCTGCACGCTCACCTCGGCGGTTCTCGGTCTTATCGCGGCGCTCTTATATCGGCTGAACAACCCGCGTCCCTCGAAAAATCTTATGGTAACGCTCGTTGTGCTGCCCGTGCTGGTTCAGTCGGTTATAATGCTCGTAAACGGCTCGGTCGGCGCAGGTCTTGCGGTTATGGGCGCGTTCAATCTCGTGCGCTTTCGCTCCGCTCCCGGCACGTCAAGAGAACTTTGCTACGTTTTCTACGCAATGGGTATCGGTCTTGCAACCGGTATGGGCTACATAGGCTATGCGGTTGTTATCGCGGTCGCGGTAGGCGTTATCCTCTGCGTTCTCGGTTTCGTTCCCGCCTTTAGGATAAGAAAATCCGCAAAACTCCTGAAAATTCTCATTCCCGAAGATATGAACTATATGAACTGCTTCAAGGATATTTTCTCCGAATATCTTTCAAACTATCGGCTGATAATGTCCAAAACCGTGAGTATGGGAACGCTCTATGAGCTGAGATACGAGGTTGTTCTCAAGGACGCGGACAAGGAAAAGGAATTTATCGACAAAATACGCACAAGAAACGGAAATCTCTCGATTTCGTGCAGCTTGCTTACAGACAATCACGAGGAAATGTAATTTTTTTGAGGTGATTAACTATGAATATGAATTTTAAGACACTTGCGGCTTTGTGCGCGGCAGCTTTTACCATCACAGGCTGCTCTGCCGACAACGACAAAAGCAATCAGAACGCTTCCGAAAGCGCTTCGGGCGCGGTTTCGGGACTTAACACGGAAAACAAAACGAACAACGGCGCAAGCTCCGCCGTTAATGTCGGCGCAGAACAGGCAACCTGCAAAGCGATTTTCTCGGACGGAAACATCACAGTCGACGGGAAAAACGCCTCGGCTTCGGGAAGCACGCTCACAATAAGCGGCGCGGGCGTTTTCGCGATTTCCGGAAAAAGCGCGGACGCGAAAATCATAATCGAAGCGTCCGATAACGATGAGATTACGCTGCTGTTTAACGGCGCGGATTTGACGAGCAAAAACGGCGCTGTTATCGACTGCGAGAAGGCGAAAATCCTGTATCTCGTTTCCGCCGAAAACACTCGGAATAAGCTTACCGACAGCGAAAACTATACGTTCGCGGACGGCGAGGACGAACCCGACGCGTGCCTGTTCTCGCGCTGCGACACGGTTTACAGTGCGGGAGAAAACGGCGTTCTCACGGTTACGGGCAACTATGGCGACGCGATTAAATCCAAGGACGGTTTTACCGTTGAAAGCGGAACGCTCGAAATCAAATCCGCTGACGACGGTATCACGGGAAAGGATTTTGTCGTGATTTCAGGCGGCAAAATCGCGATTAACGCGGAAGGCGACGGTATAAAATCCACTCACGACACAGATGAAAAACGCGGATACGTCACGATAAACAGCGGCGAAATCACGATTGACAGCGCAAAAGACGGTATTCAGGCGGAAACAATTCTTACGGTGAACGGCGGCGTGATTAACGTGAAAGCGGGCGGCGACGCGGCGGACGCGGAAATCAGCTCAGGCAGGGATTTCCTCGATTTTGACAACCGCGGCGAGCGTCCGAACGGAATGGGCGGCAATCATCCCGACGGCTTCACTCCTCCCGACGGATTTACGCGGACAGCTCAAACCGTTTCCCGGACAACCGCAACCGAATCTTCCGACAGCACAAAAGGTCTGAAAGCGGGCAAAAGCGTCGAGATAACGGGCGGCGAGATAACCGTAACCTCGGCTGACGACAGCGTTCACTCAAACGGCAGCGTTACCGTCACGAACGGCACTCTCCTGCTCTCGTCCTGCGACGACGGTATTCACGCGGACGAAACGCTGACAATAAACGGCGGCAAAATCACCGTCACAAAGAGTTATGAAGCGCTTGAGGGCAAGAACGTTGAGATTAACGGCGGCGAAATCGACGTTAAGGCAACCGACGATGGCATAAACGTGGCGGGCGGCGATAACGGAAGCGTTTTCGGCTTTAACTCCGGCTCAGATGAATATTACATCTCGATTTCGGGCGGAAATATCACGATAAACGCAGGCGGCGACGGTATCGACAGTAACGGCACAATCGCGCTCAGCGGCGGTTATGTCGTGGTTTACGGACCTGTCGATAACGGAAACGGCGCGATTGACTACGAAAAGTCGTTTGCCGTGAGCGGCGGCGAAATGATTGCGCTCGGCAGTTCGGGTATGGCTCAGGCGCCCGGAACGCTCTCGCAGCCCTGCCTGTCGATTTACGCGGACGTTTCCGCAGACAGCAAAATTGAGGTTCGCGACAGCAGCGGCAATGTCCTTATGTCGACGACAACGCCGAAAAAATGCTCCTCGCTCATCTTCACAAGCGATAAATTCACTTCGGGCGAAAATTACTCGATTTACGCCAACAATACGCTCCTCTCAACGGTAACGGCTGAAATCGGCGTTTCCGGCGGCGGCGCTTCCGCAAACGTCGGATTTGGCGGCGGCTTCGGCGGGGGGCGCTTCGCTTAAGTCGGTCGCTTCGCTCCAGTGCCTCCGGCGGCTTAAGACCTT
>UMHM01004473.1_pt1 | contig 29902 bp, 28 predicted proteins | sample 1965501 | NCBI WGS metagenome assembly UMHM01 (sample SAMEA4836095, study PRJEB28245) | human gut metagenome | biome: gut microbiome; material: fecal sample | place: Denmark | collected 2008
TATGTCCTTACGAAAAGGTATAGGCTTTTGTCAACAATCTGAAGGAAGTCAATCGACTTCCTTTTCATTTGCCATACGATAAATTTCAAGCATATCCGTTTCATCTAATTGCTTAAATTTTCCAATCGATCGCGTATGTTCAAAACTACATTTGTAAGTTAATTCATATAATTCAGGTTCTGTACATTTACGCTTTAATAACTCTTGAATACTTGTAGGCACGCTAATAGATTTAAAGAATTCTTCCATCTTTTCAATTGTATTTAAAGCACAAGCCAATGTATCTGTATCATCCAAGCCAAATACACGATGGCCAAGTTTCGCAAATCGTGTTGGATTTTCCATATATACATGTTTTGCCCAGCTATCCCATATAGCTGCAAGACCAGCTCCATGAGCTACATTAAACATTCCACTTAATTCATGTTCTAGCTGATGACAAGCCCAATCTCCTAATGATCGATCTCCCGTCATATCGTTATGTGAAACACTGCCAGCCCACATAATTTCAGCTCGAGCCTGTTCATTTGTAGGATCTTTCATAAGAATTTTTGCATTTTCGATGACCGTACGAACTAAGCTTTCAGCCATTCGATCCACCAAATCCAATGTTTTATAAGGTGTAAAATATCTTTCGAATGTATGCATGATGATATCTGTACATCCACACATTGTTTGATATTGAGAAACCGTATATGTCAATTCTGGATTTAAAATAGAGAACTTAAAATATCCAAATTCACTGCTCAAGCCCCTTTTTAAATTCCCATCTTCATTTGTGATCACACTTGAATTACTCATTTCACTTCCTGTTGCCGCAAGTGTTAAAATACATCCCATAGGTAATGCCCCTTTTACCTTTTTCTTTCTTGCATAATAATCCCAGACATTACCTTCATTATAAACGCCATACGCAATGCCTTTACTTGAATCTAATACGCTTCCTCCGCCAACAGCTAAAATAAAGTCTACGCCTTCTTTTTCACATAGCTCAATGCCTTCATTCACTTTTGAAAGCAGTGGATTGGCAACAACACCACCACATAGACAATATGCAATGTTTTCATCATCCAAAGCCTTTTTTACACGATCCAACAGACCAGACTTGATTGCACTTTGCCCTCCATAATGAATCAACACTTTCTTAGGGTGATAGCCCTTTAAAACCTTTCCAACATTTTTTTCTTCATCTTTTCCAAAATATACTTTTGTTGGTGCATAAAACTTAAAATTTTCCATATAAACCCCTTTTAAATCTTTTTCATCGAAATCATTTCAATTAATAAGCTTATACCAGCTACAATCAAATAAGCAGCGATGACATAATTGATGACTAAAGCACTTTGAAATGGCATCACCAGAAAAATAATGCCTAACAACAAATTGACCCAGCCAGTTAAACTTAAATAATTTGTATTGATAACTCTGAAGAAGCTTAGTCTTGAACCCCAAGTAATCTTTTGAATGCCATTTACTAAGAATACAAACGCAAACAAGAAAGTCAAAGTACTTACAGTAATTGTAACTGGCATTGTGCATAATAAACAGCCTAACAAAATATTCAAAACACCACTAGCAAGCCACATCGAATCTCTAAAGAAAAAAGTAGTTGTGATATAAGAATATACTTCACATGCTCCCCAAACAATCAAGCCGATTGCCGCGATGATTTGAATCGTTGTAAATACTTTTTCCGGGAATACAAAACACAAAATCCCAATTAGAATCAATACTACACTTAATATTATACCCATTCTTTTCGTCTTTCTATATCTTTCGTTCCATTGTGTAGTAAATTCATCAATATAGTCATAATCTGAATCAAACCATTTCATAAGTAACATCTCCTTTATGGCTTCAGTCTAACACTATTTTTTAGCACTTTCAACACTACAGTGCTAGACACATTTCTATATCTGTCTAATATTGTAAATTCGATGTATCAATGATAAACTTTAACATATTAAAAAAGGAGATTTTAAATGTTAAAAAAATACTTGATTGTGTTTTTTGTATCTATGGTACCATTGATTGAACTTCGTGGAGCTATTCCTATTGCTGCTGGAATGGGATTACCATTTATACAATATTATATAATTGCGATTCTTGGAAATATGATTCCAGTCCCTTTCATTTATTTCTTTGCCAGAAAAATTTTAGTATGGGGATCTGATAAACCTGTTATCGGAAAATTCTTTACTTGGTGTTTAGAAAAAGGTGAAAAAGGCGGCAAGAAATTACAGGCCACTGCAGGAAAAGGATTATTTGTTGCCCTATTACTATTTGTAGGAATTCCATTACCTGGAACAGGCGCATGGACTGGAACACTAGCTGCCAGCATCTTAGACATGGATTTTAAATCCAGCGTTTTAGCTGTTATGTTAGGTGTTATACTTGCTGGTATCATCATGGCTCTTGCGAGTATGGGATTATTTGGAGCACTTGGAGCATTATTCTAAAATCAGAATATGCTCTTTTTCTTTTACCCAAGAAAAAAGGTTTGAATCATCAAACCCTATTTAAACATATTATGCTTGAAAAAATATACCGTCGCAATTACGCATGCTAATATAGCTACAAAGCTCGGGAACCATACAAATGGAAATGGCAGTTGCACATTCATTCCATAGAATCCAAAAATAATATTTGGGATAGCCATAACAATCGTAATAACCGTTAATTTATTCATGACTATATTCATATTGTTAGAAATGATACTCGCAAATGTATCCATGGTACCTGCCATTGTATTTGAATAAATATTACACATCTCAATAGCCTGATGAATTTCAATCATAACATCTTCCAGCAAATCCTCATCTTCTTCATATAGTTGGATTTGCTTACCACGCATAATTTTGTTTAATGTCACCTCATCTGATTTTAATGAAGTTGAAAAGTAAACCAAGGATTTTTCTAAACCCAACATCTCAATCAATTCATCATTTTCTACAGACTGATGTAAACGAGTCTCTGTTCGACTCGATAAACGATCGATTTGGCGTAGACAAATCAAGAATCTTTGCGAAATACGCAAAGCCAAAAGTAAAAAGAAACGTGTCTTTAAACGTGTATCCATTCCTTTTACGCGTCCTTGTGACATTTCTAAAAGACTCCAGTTTTCATATAAGCTAATAGTCACTACATATCCTTTTAAAATGACAATACCCAATGGTAAAGTTGAATATGTGGAATCTATCGAATCATCATCTTCATTTTCAGCACTTGGATAGTCAAATATGATTAATACTTGTCTAAAATCATCATCATAATCAATATGCGAACTTTCTTCCTCATCCAATGAAGATTTCACAAATTCAGGCAAAACCCCAATTTGTTCAATTAAATAATTTCTTTCTTCTTCCGTAGGTGCAACTGCATTGATCCAGCATCCCGGTTCAGGCTCTTGAATTTTGCGGGTTCCATCTTCAAATGTTTTAAAAAACTCTAACACAATTTGTCCTCCTTATTTTTTAAACGAAGACAAATCTCATGCCTCCGAACTTAGATGTATTTTCATTATTATAATAACTCGGGTCTGGAGACATGTTTCCACCTGCTTTCTACTAAAGAATATTGTATCATATTCGTGTCAAATTCTTGTAAATTTTCAAAAAAATGACTAGCATACACTAGTCATAAGGTTTGTATTCAACTGTTTCTTTGTCAAAATCAATAAATAATTGGAATGCATTACGATTTTCATCTTCATCCCAGATTTCAACAAATTTAGGTGTTACTTCAATTAAAATTTCTGTATCAATATGCGAATATGCATTATAGCTTTGCCACAAGAATTCTTTATATTTCTTTTCAAAGATACGACCCGGTTCATCAACTACTAAGCCTAAGTTTTTCGCCGTTCCCTCTACCTGCACACCATTAAAGCACATAGCCACTTTATCATTTTTAAATAATTGTTGTGTTTTTCTAAAGTTCTTGTCTGTCTTAAAATAAATTTTGTCATTGTAGAAAACACAGCTCACATTTCTTACCATAGGATAATCATCTACACAGCTTGCCAAAGCCATAATTTTATAATCCCCTAGTTTTTCATCCATAATTTTCTTTGCTTCTAAAAGTTCCATGTTTTTCTCCTAACCTTTCATCACGAATATTAATATAGCTATCGATACAATTATAAATGCACTTACAACACCAACATCTTTTGTAAGACCTTCATTTGTATTTGATTGAGGAACAAATTGTGTATTTCTCAAAGCATTTACTAGAGGCTTATAAATTAGCATTGCACATGCTGCATTCAATGCACATTTAATAATATTGAATGGCACAATTCCTGGAAGCAACATACCTACCACTGCACTTCTAGGCATTTGATAGTAGATAGGTGTAATGATGTAGTTCCATAAAGTCATACTCAATGTACAACAAACTGTTCCTAATACCAAGCCAATGATAGCCCCTTTTTTTGAATGTTTATATTTATAAATGCATGCCGCAACACAAGCGAATGTACAAGTTGAAATGACGTTCATCAACACATCTAATAAGTTTCCTCCACGGAATACAATTTCTAAAAACGAACATAAAACACTCATGATAAAAGATGTCATCGGACCATAAATAAATCCTGCAATTACAATAATAATATCTTTTGGGTCATAACTTAGAAAAGATACGGCTGGCACAATTGGAAATTGTATCAATAGATTTAGAACCATTGCCATCGCACTTAAAATTGCGATTGTTGTTAGTTTCTTTGTTGAACTCATAATCATCCATCCCTTCATATATCAACTAAAAAACGTGCCTAAAGAAAATCCCCTAGGCGCGCTTCAAATACATAAAAGAATGTATAAAAAACATCTTCTTCCATCCAGACTATACTGTCGCCACTGGAATTTCACCAGTTCATGCAAATTGCTCGCGGGGTTTACCGCCGATAGGGAATTTCACCCAACCCTGAAGATTTAATTTATGCAAAATCAGTATACACTTATTTTTCATAAAAAAAAAGAGCAAATTAAATTGCTCTCTATAGTTCCTTAAATCATAAGCCATGTTCTGTTCCACTTACGTGGCGACAGCCATTTATCTATAGCATAAGCTATCCAGCCTTCCTTTCGGTTCATTCCAGCCGGTTCCCCTACCAAATTTGGGTTTCTCGCTTGTGGGGTTTACCCGTTCCACCCTATACGTTTCCATATAGATTCGTCTCTGTGGCACTTTTAAAGCCTGCTTGCATAGTTTCCCTTAGCAAACAAAGCAGCCGTCAAGTATAAACTTGCCTAGACTTATTGATTCATCTAGCACAAACACTACAATCATCACAGATTGTGCGAGCATGGACTTTCCTCTAACTATCTAAGTAGCCAGCGACTGTCGATTTAAATCCCTATTCTTCGCTTTGATTAAAAACAGCTTTCTCTAAACGTGCAATACGTTTTAAAATGTCTACTGTATTACTGCTTCCATTCACAAAATCAGAATTTACTTTTTCATTTAAATTTTCATTCTCACTTTGTAACGCAAACAATTGTTGCTGCAATTCTTTGATTTTTTCTTCATAACGAGTAACGGCAGCACCTAACTCTTCTACTTTTTCATCGTATTTCTGATAGTCTTCAATGACCATATCTAGAAATTCGTCTACTTCTGCAGGGGCATATCCCTTTAAGTCTACATGGAATTCTTTTTCATAGATTTCCTGAGCTGTTAAATTCATATCATTTGCCATATATAGTCCCCCTATATCTACCTAAATATTATGAATGTTTTGTACAAAAAAATCAACTCTGACTTTTCAGTTTCATTGAATGTTCCTCTTTTTTCATATATAATGTTCGTGATGAGCACTATTAAATATCCAAATGCAATTTCAACTATAAATACAACACTACAAAAGAGTTATAGTTCTCGAGGTATGCGCCTTGAAAACGATATAAATGATTCGAATAAATATTATAGAGAACTTGATAAGGCTTTGATTTATAAAAAGCCAACTCCTGTACAAGTTGTTCATGTAGACTATCCAAAAAGGCAACGGGCAAAAATTACAGAAGCCTATTACAAAACGCCTTCCACAACGGACTACAACGGAGTATATCGAGGTAAATATATTGATTTTGAGGCAAAAGAAACGAAAAACAAAACAAGTTTTCCACTCTTTATGATTCACCCTCATCAAATCACGCATCTAAAAAAAGTTGTATTTCATGGAGGGATTGGTTTTTTCATCATTCGATTTAGTTATCATAATGAAACATATCTTATAGATTCAAAGTTGCTCATAGATAAAATAGAAAATATAGAAAAAAGTTCTATACCATATGCTTGGTTTCAATCCCATGGACATTTAGTAAAAGAAGGATTAAATCCAAGATTAGCGTATTTAAAAGTTGTAGATGAACTCTATTTTAAGGAGGATAAGTAAATGGCCCAACCACAAAACGAACAAAAAAAGCCACAAACAAAAAAGACAAGAAGAAAATTAGATATTTGGAATAAATTAGCCGTAAGTATCCTATCTATTTTCTTAGTAGGATGTATCTCTGTATTCTTTGTACTTGTAAATATTATCAACGATCCAGATGGCATGCGTTTTTCTCAAGATGGTTTAACCACATTATCCAATTCAAGACTCTATGACGCCTCAGGCAATGTGTTCTATGAACTTGGAGACGAAATTCGTGAAGATGTCACATATTCACAAATTCCACAATCTGTAGTAGATGCTTTTCTTTCTATTGAAGATTCTCGTTTCTTTGATCACAATGGATTTGACTTACCTCGTTTCTTAAAGTCAGCCATGTCAAACTTAAAATCTGGTAGTTTAGCTCAAGGTGGTTCTACATTAACAATGCAAATGATTGATAATGCATTCACGAAAAACCAAGAGAAAAAAATTGAAACGGAACAAGGTCCTGTTACCACAGTTCAAAAATTAAAATTAAAAGTTCAAGAAATCTATTTGTCATTAATAGCTGAACAAAGTATTAATAAGGAACAAATCTTTGAATATTATGTAAACCGTATTTGGTTTGGTTCTGGAAACAATACGCGTGGTATTCAAAAAGCGGCTCAATATTTCTTTAATAAAGATGTATCTGAGTTAAACCTAGGTGAAGCTGCATTCTTAGCTGGATGTATCAATGCACCAGATACATATAACCCATTAAACAATTTAAATGAAGCAAACACAAAGATAGATCATTTAAAAGCTGCTCAAAAACGTAGAAATGTGACATTAGAATTGATGATGCAACACGGATATATTACAGAAGAAGAATTCAATCTTGCTTCAAACCAAGACTTATCATTCTCTTTACAATATATTGAACAAACAAGTGAAGATCCAAACCAAGCTTACATTACTCAAACACTAAGTGAAGTTATGGAATTGACTGGACAAGATCCTGCCATTATTCCAATGGACATCTATACAGCTTTAAATCAAGATGCACAAAAACAAGCCGATGAAATTTGTAATGGAAATATTGTACAATATCCTAATGATGCATTCGACGTAGGATTCTCCATGATTGATAATGAAACGGGTGAAATCATTGCGGTAGGTCCAGGACGTCGTTATCACTCAGACTCCGTTAAAATCGATAACTCAACAGATCAAAAACAACCTGGTTCAAGTATGAAACCATTATTGGCATACGCAAGTACATTTGATGTTCTTGGATGGTCAACAGCACATACAGTAAACGACAAGAAAAAAGATTATTGGAAAAATGGTTCTTATGCTCCTAAAAACTCAGACAACACATATAGTGGTAAGATGAGTTTACAAGATGCTTTAGGTGTTTCAAAAAATACAACGGCCGCTCAAGCTATGATTGATTTAGTAACCGCAAAAGGCTATAACTATTGGATTGAATATTGTAAAAAGTTAGGCTATAGCGACGAAGTTGCAGAAGGATTTAACGAACAGTATTCAATTGGTGGATCTACAATGTTCGCAAGTCCAATCCAACAAGCAAGCGCTTATTCTATGCTTGCGAATGGTGGTAAACGTGTAGATGCTCACCGTGTAAGAAAAGCCATTCGTAGGTCCGATAAGAAAGAATTCAAGGCAAATGCCCAAACACATGATGTCATTAGTAAACAAGCTGCATGGATGATGTCTCAATTACTTGAAAAAGTTGTTACTGGTGGATATAACAACTACAACAACATCTTAACTAGTAATTATACGGTCTATGGTAAATCAGGTACAACAGACTGGCCAGCAAATGACTATCTAATTCCTACAGGAGCCGCTAAAGATGAATGGTCTGTAGGTTATACAAATAAATATACAATCGCATGCTGGAGTGGATATACAACTGAATATATCCAGCAAGGATACTATATAACATTAAGTGATTTAAATGTTGCGACAGCCTTCCATATTTCACATTACATGTTAGACTACATGCAAAAATACACAACTTATTCTGCTCTTTCAAGACCTAGTGGTATTTCTGACTATAAGGGTGGATATATTAAAGATGAATTCAAGAGTCAAGGTGACACAATTTCTGAAGTTACAGATGCACAAGATGCATGTATCGCCAGTGGTGGTGAATGGGATGAAGAAACTGAAACATGTAAAACTTCTGTAGGCAAAGAAAAAGAAGCCTGTGAAGCCGATGGTGGTGAATGGGATGAAGAAGCTGGTACATGTAAGAAAAAAGACGAAAATGAAGAAGTTGACGAAATGAAAAAAGCTGAAGAAACATGTATCAATAATGGTGGAACTTGGGATGGAAGTGCATGTACATATCCTTCTACAGAACCAACAACCCCAACGGAACCTGGCACAACAGAACCTACTACGCCAGATACAGGTACCGACAGTTCAACAGAAAATACAACAGGTTATGTCTGGTTTGATCGAAGAAATCTATACAATATCTTTGATAGACTATAACAACACAAAGTGCTCAATTGAGCACTTTTTTATTAAAAAAAACAGAGATTATTTCCCTGTATCTAATATCGCATTTGCGATTTTAAGCTGTTTTTCTGTAGGTGGTTCAACACCCTCTAAAGGATATTCTAAACCAAGCTCTTTCCATTTATATGCACCTAACGTATGATAAGGCAACACTTCAATACGATCTACATTTTTCAATGTATTTATAAATTGGTGTAGTCTTTCTAAATCTTTTACATATGTATTAATCGTTGGCACTAATACATGACGAATCCATACCGGCTTTTGAATATCCGATAAATATTTTGCAAGTTCAAGAATATTTTGATTTGTATGCCCCGTTAACTCCTTATGGGCCATTTCATCAATATGTTTAATATCTAACAGAACTAAATCTGTAACTTTCATCAATTGTTTAAACTTAGAAAAGAATGGTTCTTCAAAAGTAAATGGCTGACCACAAGTATCCAATGTAGTATGAACCCCTTCCTTTTTAGCTAAAGTAAATAATTCAATTAAAAAATCAATTTGAAGCAAGGGCTCTCCACCACTGACTGTAATACCACCATTATCTTTCCAATAAGGACGATATCGCAAAGCTTTCTTTAACACAGCTTCTGCACTTTGATCAGGCTCTTTAATTCTCCAAGTATCAGCATTATGGCAAAATTTACAACGCATATGGCACCCTTGCATAAAGATGACATATCTTACACCTGGCCCATCTACAAGCCCAAATGTTTCAATCGAGTGAATAGATCCTAACATAATATCCTCCTAACTAGAAAGAGCCTTATTAAAGGCTCTTGTGACATGTACGACTAATAACATCTAATTGTTGTTCACGAGTTAAATCAATAAATTTAACAGCATATCCTGAAACACGAATTGTAAAGTTTGCGTATTCCTCTTTTTCTGGATGTTCCATCGCATCTTTTAATTTTTCAACACCAAATACATTTACATTCAAATGGTGAGCACCCTGATCAAAGTATCCATCTAATACATTAACTAAGTTATTTACTCTTTCCTCTTCACTATGACCCAACGCATCTGGATTGATTGTTTGTGTATTACTAATTCCATCTAATGCATATTCATATGGAAGTTTTGCGACAGAGTTCAATGAAGCAAGCAATCCATTTTGTTCAGCACCATATGCAGGGTTAGCACCTGGTGATAATGGTTCTCCCGCTTTTCTTCCATCTGGAAGTGCACCTGTTGCTTTACCATATACAACATTTGAAGTAATTGTAAGAATTGAAGTAGTTGGTTCACTATCACGATATGTGTGGTGTTTTTCAATCTTACGCATAAATGTCTTTAATAACCATACGGCAATTTCATCCGCACGATCATCATCATTTCCATAGCGAGGGAAATCCCCTTCGATTTCATAGTCTACTACTAATCCATCTTCATCACGAATTGTCTTCACTTTTGCATATTTGATGGCACTCAATGAATCGACTACATGTGAGAATCCGGCAATACCCGTTGCGAAAGTTCTACGTACATCTGTATCAATTAAAGCCATTTGACTTGCTTCATAATAATATTTATCATGCATATACTGAATTAAGTTCAAGATATTTACATATAAACCTGATAGCCAGTCCATCATAATATCATATTTATGCATAACCTCATCATAATCTAAATATTCACTTGTGATTGGTTTATATTCTGGACCCACTTGCACCTTTGTCTTTTCATCTACACCACCATTGATAGCGTATAGTAAACATTTAGCCAAGTTTGCACGAGCCCCAAAGAACTGCATTTCTTTACCTGTCTGTGTTGCACTTACACAGCAGCATACCGCATAATCATCACCCCATACAGGACGCATCACATCATCGTTTTCATATTGAACACTACTTGTATCAATACTTACTTTTGATGCATATTTTTTGAATGGTTCTGGTAAATTTGAAGAATATAGTACAGTCAAGTTTGGTTCTGGACTCGGTCCCATATTTTCAAGTGTATGTAAGAAACGGAAACAAGTTTTCGTAACCATGCTTCTTCCATCCATGCCTAAACCACCAACATCAAGTGTTGCCCAAACTGGATCTCCTGAGAATAATTGGTTGTAGCTAGGAATTCTCGCAAATTTAACCATTCTAAATTTCATAGTTATATGGTCAACGATTTCTTGGATTTCACTTTCTGTAAATACACCATTTTCTAAATCTCTTTCAAAATAAATATCTAAGAATGTTGAAATACGACCTACGGACATAGCCGCACCATTTTGTGTTTTAATAGCTGCTAAATATCCAAAATATAGCCATTGTACAGCTTCTAAAGAGTTTTTAGCAGGTTGAGAAATATCAAATCCATAGCTTGCTGCCATGATTTTCATTTCTTTTAACGCCTTGATTTGTTCCGCCAATTCTTCACGCTGACGAATTACATCATCGCTCATTGTTCCATCGCCACAATATGCGAAATCTTTTTGTTTCTGTTCAATTAAGTAATCAATACCATAAAGTGCAACACGACGATAATCCCCAACGATACGTCCACGACCATATGTATCTGGTAAACCAGTCACAATCTTGTTACGACGTGCTAAACGCATTTCTGGTGTGTATGCACTAAAAACAGCATCATTATGAGTTTTATGATATTTTGTGAATATTTCATGTAATTTTTCACTTGGTTTATATCCATAAGTTTCGCATGCCTCTTCACTCATACGAATACCGCCATAAGGCATAAATGCACGTTTTAATGGTTTATCAGTTTGTAAACCAACAACCTTCTCTAAATCTTTATCTAAATATCCAGGGCCATAAGCAGTTAGACTCGAAACCACTTCTGTTTCCATATCCAATACGCCACCTTTGGCACGTTCTTCTTTTTGTAGTTTTTGAAGCTCAACCCATAAAGTATTCGTTGATTCAGTTGGACCTTCTAAAAAGCTTTCATCTCCATTATAAGGTTTGTAGTTGTTTTGAATAAAATCACGAACATCTACTTCATCTTGCCATTTACTGCCTTTAAATCCTTGCCATTGTTCTTTCATGATTGCCTCCTTCTAATGACAGTTAGTTTAAACTAACAGATAATTAAAGTCTACTATGATTCCTTCGAGTAGTCAATTAAAAAGACCCACCGAAAAGACAAAGTAAACTTGCCCAGACGGTCGGCCTATAACATCATACTTCATGTGGTAACTCCACTTCCGTCAGTCATATGATATTCAAATCATAACAAAGAACTATCAATTGCGCAAGCGTTTTCATCATGGACATGAATTTAGCTTTGTGCTTCTCCAATATTTGTCATTTTAAACCCCTCTCCATGCACTTCATGCGACTCGACAACCACAAAGAAAGATTCTGAATCCGCTTCTTGTACAGCCTTTCTTACTTGATACATTTCTTTACTGTTACATGCACACATTACCACTTGCATATCATCTTGTTTATATCCACCTTGTGCATTTAAAATCGTACTTCCCCTTTGACTTGCTTCATCAATCACCTGACAAATTCTTTTTCCCTGTTTTGTGACAATAAAAGCAACTTTACCTGAATTCAAACCATAAATCATTTTATCGACTACAACCGCAAATAACAAATTGACAATCATACCATAAATCATTCCATCTACATCTTTAAATAGAATACCACCCACTAAAATAATGCCAACATCCGATAAAAAGGCAATATTTCCTAAAGACAAATGTGGTCTTAATGCCTTTACAGCCATAATAATAAAATCAGATCCTCCTGTAGATGAATTTCTTGTATAAATCATCGCGTAGCCAATTCCACCAAAAACTCCCGTACATAGGGCAGCTAATAATCGATCTCCTTGATAGACTGGAAATAATGGTGCCACATAGTCGATAATTAATGAAGATACAATCATACAGCGAATGGAACTGATAAAAAAATTCTTTCCTAATAATTTGTAACAAAGTATCGCAACAGGTATATTCAATAAAATTGTTGAAAAACCAATAGGAATATGAAAGAGTCGATAAAAGATAATTGAAATCCCTGAAAATCCCGTCATAGGAAATTTAGCTTGTACGGCAAAATTATAAATTCCAATCGCAACAAAAATACTGCCAACTAATTCCCACATCATTTGTACCAATAATTCTTTTGTCTTATTCATAAATACCCCCAAAAAAAGAAGCGCCTAAGACCAAATCTTACAGTGAAATCACTGCACCTACGATTTGATCCTAGACGCTTTAACCACTCATCCGGTGAAGAGTGAACGTTATTTTAATGTACTCGACTATTGTATGAGACATAGTTATTTAAGTCAAGAAGAATCAGCTAATTCACCATTTGTGGTATGTTCAATCTACACTAGAAATAGTAAGATTTTAGATGAAAGGAGGCCCATTATGGACACAAAAAAGATAGGTGCCTTTATCGCAATGAATCGCAAGAAAAAAGGATATACACAAGAGCAGTTAGCTGAAAAATTAGGTGTAACAAATAAAACCATTTCGCGATGGGAAAATGGTCATTATATGCCAGACTTATCTTTACTTGAACCTTTAAGTAAAGAATTAGATATCACATTAAATGAACTTTTAGTTGGAGAAGAAATCGTTAAAGAAGAGACTATGGAGTATTCTGAACAAAACCTAATCCAAACAATTGATTATACAGACAAGAAAATCAAGAATGAACATAAGAAAATATCATTATTCATTATTGGCATAGGTATTTTAATATCCCTTTGTGCATTTACTGTTTTCCCTTCTGAAAGCAGCTGGAGCAGCATCTATTCTATGATTGGATTGTTCTTATTTGTAGTTGGAATATTTAGAGAATTAAAATTTACTTCTCTACTCAAGAAAGGATTGATTTCAACAATTCCATTCGCTTTACTTTTAGGCATTTTCTTTATTTTCGACTATGCCAGTGTAACCCAATTTAAACAACCACCCATCTATCGACTGACTACAATTACTGTATTTAGTGATGATGGAAATAAAATGATTGAATACCAAAATCCATTCTATAATGTATTTCGCATCAATGCCGATACCCCCAATGAATATTACCTAATTGACAACAAGAAACAATATACCATTGATACCGTTCCAACAAGTCCTTTTAATGTGGATAAAAGTTCATTTGAACAACTAAAAAAATATAAAAGTAAATATATTGGAGACAACAGTAATACTTCCCATTTACTAAATGCCTTACCTCTATCGGAATATGGCTATGTATTTGAAATTGATTCTGAAAACTATGGACTTACAATAAACTATAATTGTACAGATTGGTACAACAATGAAAACTTATATATACATAAAGCTCTAATATACAATTCTGTATCTCTATTCAAATTGATTGATAATCTTGAATACATCAAATTTCATTTTAGTGGTAGTAGCTACACAATTACAAAAGAACAATATCCACTCAACAAGAATATTGAACAAAAAATCAATGATAATGAGTTTATATCTGAAACGATGAAATTGTTTAAGACAAAATAAAAAAACGCAAACGCGTTTTTTTTATTTACTATGAATAATTTCTTCAGCACGATCAAGTGCAGCACTGATACTAGGCTGGAAATTTTCTTTTCCAACCAATTCAATGAAACCTGCCTTTTCCATGACCTTCATTGGTTGATCATTCACATGTGAGAACACAATCGTGATTCCTTTTGATTCACAAACCTGAACTAAATCTTTTAATGCGTTTAGTGCCGTACTATCTAATGCAGGAACACTGCGCATACGAAGAACTAGACAATTTGTAAAATCTTTGACGGCAATTTCTTCAATTACACTAGCAGCACCAAAGAATAAAGGTCCTGAAATTTCATATACACGAATCTGAAGTGGAAGCTTTTGAAGATGTTCATCTACATCCGGTGTATCATCATCTACATATGTCCATCCATTGACTTTTGTTTCTTCACTCATACGTTTAATAAATAATAAACATGCGAGTACCATACCCACTTCAATGGCTACAACCAAATCAAAGATTGCAGTTAGCACAAATGAAGTGACTAAAACAATAATATCACTCTTAGGTGCTGTTTTAACTAAGTTCACAAAGGTACGCCATTGGCACATATTGTATGCGACAATAAATAGAATAGCCGCAATTGTAGGCATCGGAATCATTCCGGCATATGGCATTAAAACAACTAATACAATGACTAATGTGATGGAGTGAACCATACCGGCAATTGGTGTTCTTCCTCCATTTTTAATATTGGCAGCTGTTCTAGCGATAGCACCTGTTGCAGGAATTCCTCCAAATAAAGCGGATGCGATATTTCCAGCACCCTGCGCAACAAGTTCCATATCCGAACGATGTTTACCGTTAATCATGCCATCGGCAACAACACAAGAAAGTAATGATTCAATGGCAGCCAACACGGCTATGGTTAATGCATTCGGTAATGCATTTTGAATCATATTTAATGATAAGCTCGGAAAATGTAAAGTGGGTAATGCATTACTGATTGTATAAAGATTTCCAATTGTATTTACCTTTAAAGGCAAGAATTGAACCATCAAAATTCCTGCAATAACGGCTAAAAGTGAGCCTGGAATTCTTTTAAAGATATATGGAGCAATAATCAAGATAACTAAAGATACCACACCTACAATCACGGCATCCATATTGATTGTAGAAAAATTATTAATCACAGCCTCAAATTTTTCAACCGTCTCAATAGGCTTTACTCCTATTGGATAGGTTAATCCAAAAAAATCTTTTAATTGTCCAATCACAATCGTAACGGCAATACCCGAAGTAAAACCTGTCGTAATGGTAAATGGAATAAACTTGATTAGACTTCCAAAATGACATAGACCCATCAAAATCAAAAAAATACCCGCAAAAATCGTGGCAACAATAAGGCCATTCATTCCATCATGGGCTACAATTCCTGCAACAATAGTCGCAAATGCAGCAGTCGGTCCTGCAATTTGTACACTGCTTCCGCCTAGTGCTGAAATGACAAAACCAGCTACGATTGCAGTAAATATACCGGCTTCCGGTCCCACACCTGAAGCAAGTGCTAAGGCAATCGATAATGGTAATGCGATAATAGCGACAATAATTCCGGCTGTCACGTCTTTGACAAACTGAGACTTATCATAGCTTTTCAGTGATGAAAGTAACATCGGTTTTAGTGAATTCATTTGTTAATATCCCTCTCTTTTTAACAACCTTTAAAGTATACCATAATTTAAGGATTATTAAGGATTTTTCTATATCAGTATTTGATATACTGAATATATAACGATAATAAATCAGGAGAATACTATGAACAAAAAGACTAAAATTATAATTTTAATCTCACTATGCATTTTAATTGCCCTTATTGGCATTTATTTTTTATTTCCAAAAGGATCCAACAATGGAAACATCTACGTTCAAAGGGTATCCTCAGTCATTGGTTCTTCTTATACGGAAAACCGCTATTCAGGTGTAGTAGAATCCTCAGAAACTGTAGATATCAATTCTGATGGAAATAAATCCATTACTGAAATGTATGTTGAAGCTGGTCAAAAAGTAAGTAAAGGACAAAAATTATTTTCTTATGATACGACAGAAGCATCCAATTCAATTGCCCAAAAAAAACTAGATATCGAAGCTCAAAACAATGAAATTGCTGCCCAAAATAATACAATTGAAGATTATAAGGCTGAACTTAATAGGGGTGCAGATAAAGTTGAGATTCAAGCTCGAATCAACGATGCGAGTTATGCGATTCGCCAGGCTCAAAATACAATCAAAGCCACACAGACTGAAATCGATCAGTTAAATAAACAAATCGAAAATTCGACCGTTCTTTCGACAATTGATGGAATTATTAAAGAAGTCAATAGAGATGGTGGAACGGATGAAAATGGAAATCAAAAACCGTTAGTATCCATTACGCAAACTTCAGATTTTAGAGTAAAAGGCTCTATTAGTGAAATGGGATCTATTTCTGAAGGAACAAATGTTATTGTAAGAAGTCGTATAAATGAAAATCAAGTTTATAAAGGTACAGTTACCAAAGTGGAAACAGACCCTCAATCCAATTCCAACAATAACTTTTATGGAAATGATTCAAATGAATCTGCATCCAAATATCCTTTCTATGTCACTTTAGACAATAATAAAGGCTTAAAACTTGGACAACACGTCTACATTGAAGTGGATAATGGACAATCCACAAAGAAAAAAGGAATTTGGTTAGATGCGAGTTTTATTGTTTCGGATGAAAATGGCAATTCATATGTATGGGTTTCTGAAAAAGGTAAATTAAAGAAAAGAAAAGTAGAACTTGGCAAAACGGATAAAGAAACATTTACCACAAAAATCAAATCAGGACTAAGTGAGGATGACTATATTGCCTGGGCTGATGATTCTTATTCAGAAGGAATGAAGACAACGACGGAATATCAAACGGAAACGGATGGTGATGCGAATGCTTCTAAATCTTAAAAACATTTATAAAAATTATGGAAAAGAACCATTGATTGTTCCTGTTTTAAAAGATGTTAGTCTTGAAGTCGTACAAGGCGACTATGTTGCGATTATGGGACCAAGCGGCTCAGGTAAAACAACACTTATGAATATCATTGGATTTTTAGATCGAGCAAGTACGGGTACATACCTATTTGAAGATGAAGATATTTCTGAAATGAATGATGATGCATTAAGTGATTTAAGATTAAATAAAATCGGTTTTGTCTTTCAAAACTTCAATTTATTAAGTTCTGAAACCGCCCAAGAAAATGTAGCTTTACCCTTAATATATGCAGGAATTCATAAAGAAGAAAGAAACCATAGGGCTAATGTTGCATTAAGTAAAGTTGGTTTAGCAGATCGTACAACTTTTAAACCAAGCCAATTGTCCGGTGGACAAAAACAACGTGTTGCGATTGCCCGTGCCCTTATCAATCATCCTAGAATTCTACTTGCCGATGAGCCTACAGGCGCACTTGATCAGGTGAGTGGAAAACAAGTTATGGAATTATTTAAATCCTTAAATGATGAGGGTGTGACAATCATTATGATTACGCATGATGCCAATGTGGCAAGTCATGCCAAAAAAATCCTTCATATCATTGATGGAGAAATCATTGAAAATAAACAAGGAGGTACAGTATGAAGCCTTCTATAAAAAAAGGAATTATTATTACTTCTGTATGTGCATTTACCTTAGTTGGAATTAAGTTTTACTTAGGCTCATCCAATACGATTGAGGTTCATTCTGTATCCAGCTTAAATACAGGCTATTGGGATAATCCATCCACTTCAACAGGTCTTGTATCCAATAGTGATACGCAATCCGTTTTATATGATTCTTCTAAAACAATCACACAAGTCTTTGTCAAAGAAGGGCAACAAGTAAGTGTAGGAGATCCATTGTTATCTTATGATTTAACTACACTTCAAAGTGCAGTGGATACAAGTCAATTGGAAGTGGAAAAAGCACAAAATGCAATTACACTTGCCGAGCATGAATTAAAAAAATTATTAAATACAACGCCTATTCCAGATGTTGTTGAAGAACCAGAAATTCAAGATCCTACACCTGCACCATTGCCTAGTGTTCCTACAAAAGATGGAAATGGATTATATCCTTATATTCTATCTTTATCACAAGCTGAAAAGAATTTTACAGACTATAAAATCTACTATACAAATACAGAAAGTGAAGCACCTGAAAAAGGACCTAAAGAAGATGCGAATGCATGGAAAGAAGAAAGAATAAAAAAAACATCAGATAATACATGTTGGTATTGGATTGAATATACATATACAGATGGTTCAAACAATGCGTATGATTCAAAGGATGTTGTAGAGTATTATAGTGACAAACAAAAGGTTCCTTATGAAGACATTTCTACAGTTGGAACCAAAAAGAATCCTTATGTGTTTAAGTTAAGTGAAGACCAGGGATTTGTGTATGGAAAACTATTTTTAGACAATAAGAATCTAAATTCTTATTTTCGATTTGATGCGTATACAAATGATGGTGAAATCAGTTCTTCATGGCTTGTTCGTTGTGACAAGTTTGCCACTAAACAATCTATGAATGAAGGCGATATGTATTCGGTGATTTCACATACGAAAGAAGAACAAAAGTATATAGAGAACGAACAAAATCCGAATCCAAATAATACATCAGGTTATACAGAAATAGAACTTGCGAAAGCCATTCGTGATAAGAAGCAGGAATTGAAGACGTTAGATTTAGATTTAAGAAAGGCAAAGCTTTCATTAAGTGAAAATAAAGCTTTATTAAATGACGGCATCGTTCGTGCAAAGCGCAGTGGTATTGTGCGTAATATAAAAGATCTATCAAATCCTATTCAAGATGGCAGTGCCTTTTTAGAAGTGGCAACAGGCCAAGGAACTTATATTAAAGGAAGCATTAGTGAATTGATGTTAAGCCAAATCAAAGTTGGCGATACCATTTCAGCTTATTGCTGGACAAATGGGGAAACATTTGATGCCAAAATCCAAAGTATAGATACAGTTCCTTCTTCTAGCAGCAACTATAATGGTTCGGGAAATCCAAATGTGAGTTATTATGGTTTTGAAGCCTATGCCAAAGATGCCTCAAATGTTGCGGTCGGTGAATATTTAGAATTAACCTTCCATTCAAATACAGATACAACTAGTTCAATTTGGCTTTCTAAGGCTTATGTCAAACAAGAAGGAAATAAGTACTATGTGCTAAAAGATGTTCATGGTAAATTGAAAAAGCAGTATGTGACCGTTGGAAAAATCGTATGGGGCGATACAATGGAAATCAAAGATGGACTTTCAGACACAGATTATATTGCGTTTGCGTATAGTAAAAACGCAAAAGAAGGCGTTAAGACCCATAAATCTTCGGAGGATGCATCATGATTGAAAACATAAGATTATCATTTCGAGGTATTTTTGCGCATAAAATGCGATCATTCTTAACAATGCTTGGAATCATTATCGGGATTGCCTCTATCATTGCGATTGTTTCTACAATTAAGGGAACAAATGATCAAATTGAAAAGAATCTAATTGGTTCCGGAAATAACACAGTAAAAGTAGCTTTGTATCAAGAAGATTGGGAATACTCTTTTGATTCTGGTATTCCTAATGGAGTTCCAACCGTTTCAAAAGACACACTTGAATCCTTAAAAAACATTGATCACGTAGAAGGTGCTACACTGTATCGTTCTAGGCAAAGTTATCAAGCCATCTTCCGCAATAATACATCTTTAGACGGTGGATATATAATGGGTGTGAATCAAGACTACTTCTCAATTGCTGGACTCACCATCAAACAAGGAAGAGGTATTACAGAAGATGACAACAAGAAATTTAGGCAAGTTGCCGTCTTAGATGAAACAAGCGCAAAACTTTTATTTGGTGAAGAAAATCCAATTGGTAAGACGATTGAAATTTCTTCAACACCATTCACAATCGTTGGTGTTTGTGCAGATAAAGAAACTTTTGAACCTACAATGGAAAGCATTGATGATTATTATACATATAATCAGTCTACAGGTTCTAAAGTATATGTTCCAAGTGAATCTTGGCCAATCTTCTATCAATTTGATGAACCGCAAAACGCATTACTGAAAGTGGATGCCACTTCGAATATGACTAATGTTGGAAAAGAAGCGGCTCAAGTCTTAAATACCTATGTTTCTTCTTCAAGTGTTCAATATAAAGCACAAGACTTATTAAAGCAGGCTAAAGATATTCAAAATCTTTCTAAATCCACAAATGCGATGCTAATCTGGATTGCCGGTATTTCTTTACTTGTAGGTGGTATTGGGGTTATGAACATCATGCTTGTAACTGTAACCGAAAGAACAAAAGAAATTGGTCTTAAAAAAGCCATTGGTGCTAGAAAAAAAGCCATTCTATTCCAGTTCTTAACAGAAGCAGTAGTACTTACTTCGATTGGAGGTATTGTAGGTGTATTAACAGGTATTGGTTTAGCTAAATTAATATCAATATTCAACGGTACTCCTGTATCCATTAGTATTCCAGCCATGTTGTTATCCGTATTATTCTCTATGGCAATCGGTGTTATTTTTGGATTACTTCCTAGCTATAAGGCTGCAAATCTAGATCCAATTGAAGCTTTAAGACATGAATAAAAAGCTATAACGACTCATAAGACAACAAAACGAGGCAATGCGCCTCGTTTTTTTAACTAAATTTTTAATGCAACTCGATAACCCTCTTGCATAGCTTTATAAATTAGTCCACCACCATTACTGTCACCAATATTGTAGAGTTCAGCTACTTTACCATGTAGTTTTTCAAATAATGTAGTATCTGGAATATCTCCAACTGAAACAATTACGGTATCTGCACTAATTTCATGTTCTACACCCTCTTTATCTATGTAGACCACTGTATTTTCTTTAATTTCCTTACACATACTGTTCACTTTGAATTGTACACCATCCGCTTTTAAATGACCTAACACAACCGTTCTTGTACAATTTACCATATTCAATGCAATTGTATCTGTCATTTCAATAATTGTGATATTTTTATCTCCTTCTTGTGCAATTAATTCTGCAGTTTCAATACCAACACTGCCTCCACCAATGATGACAACATTCTTTCCAGTTTTAGTTCCTGCAAGAACATTCTTTGCGTTTACTGCACGTTCAAATCCAGTAATAGGAAGCTTTGCTGGTTTTAAACCTGTTGCACAAATCACAACATCTGGATTTATTTCAATAATCTGCTCTTCCGTAACTTCCGTATTTAAATGTACATTTACATGATTCTTTTCTAATTGATATTCCATCCAAGGAAGAAGGGGTTTAAAGTTATCTTTATTTGGTGGTGCAATTGCCAAATTAAATTGACCTCCAATTCGATCACTCTTTTCATATAAGTCGACTTGATGTCCTCGCATTGCTGCAATTCGAGCTGCCTCAACACCCGCTATTCCACCACCAACGACAACTACTTTTTTACTTTTTTCAGCTGGTTTAATTGTATAGTCATTATCGCCTTGGCCAGCCACTGGATTTACTGAACAACAAAGTGCCATTCCATCTTGCAACTGTGAATTAATACACATATCACATCCTAGACATGGTTGAATTTCTCTTTCTTTATTTTCCGCAATCTTTCTTACTAAATGAGGATCTGCCATCAAGCCATGACCAATAAAGATAAATTCGCACATATTTTCAGATAAAGCTTTTTCTGCTACTTCTGGGTTTTGAGCACGTCCCCCACCAATCATTTTGATAGTTGCTGGCGCACCCGTCATTTTGTAGATTCCATATTTCAATGCCTGACAAAGACCAACGGCCTGACATGGTTTAGCAGCTGAAGTTGGCATATCTTCTGCGGATGCTTCTTTTTTCCAAGTACCTGCAAGTACTTCTAAAGCATCTACACCAACATCTTGGAATCGTTTGGCATAATACATTCCATCTTCCATTGTGATACCTGCATTTTCTCCGGCTTCAACAGCACTGAACTTCACAATAATCGCAAAATCATCTCCACATAATTCACGAATTCGACGGATAATATTTAAATGGAAGCGAACCCTGTTCTCTGGATTTCCACCATATTCATCCGTTCTAATATTTGCGGTTGATGATAAAAATTGTTGTCCCATGTAGTAGCCCACGCTATGAATTTCCACTCCATCAAATCCGGCTTTTTTTGCACGCAACGCTGCTTGTGCATATTTTTCTTCAATATCATGAATTTCATCAATCGTTAATTCTCTAGGCTCTTCATTACTTAAACCCATCATAAATGAATACGGCATCGCAACTGCACTAGGTCCTACAGGTTGATGTCCTGTAATTTTACGACGAGCTCCACGACCTGTGTGACTAATTTGTAATACAGCTTTAGCACCTTCTTCATGAATAGCACAAGCTAAACGAGTCATTCCTGGAATATATTTATCATCATCAATCACTAACATTTTCGCTGTATTTAAGCCAAGTGGTGCATCCACACATGTTACTTCAACGACAATCATACCAACTCCACCTTTGGCTCTTTCTGCATAGTGATTCACAACTGCATCATTCACAAAGCCATTTGTGGACTGGCTCATTCCCATGGCTGCCATTACTGTTCTGTTTCTTAGTTCAACACTTCCAATTTTTGCAGGCGATAATAAAGTAGGGTAATTCTGGTTCATATATTTTTTTCTCCTCTTTTTAACGTGATTTTGATTTTAGATTTTGTTATACTCAACTTATGAATCAATCAGAAAAATCTAAAATTACACATAATGAATTATTGAAAGCTGCACATTCCTTATTTATTGAACAAGGCTTTAATCATACTACAATCACAGATATTGTTACTCGTGCTGGCTACTCTACAGGTATTTTTTACAAGCACTACAAAACTAAAACGGATATTCTTGTCGAATTATGGACAAATTATATTGAAAGTTCTTGTTTAAAATCCATTACGCGTATCCAGGAAACTAGCGCCACTTTGGAAGAAACTCTATCTTCCATCCTTATGTCCGTTAAAGAATTTCGTGCTAACCCCATTTATAAATATTATGCCGAAGCTCTTATAGAAAATGATATAAATGACTCGACTCCTCCGGCAACGCGAGCTTTTCAAAAAACATTGGTAGACATTCTTAGAAAAGAAAATCCTTCGGCTTCAGAAATTCGATTAAACACATATGCGAGTGCTATCCATTCAATTATCAACGCAGTTGCTGAATCTAATTATTCGAATCTAGATTATGATTTTGATGAAGCGACTACTCTTGAAATATTAATTTCTATCGTAAAAGAAATATAGCTTTTCTAAAAAATGAATCACGTTCACTTTTAATTAAATTGTATCATGCAAAATACATAAGTCAATCAAATGATGGTGTTAAAAAAGCTAGGATTGCCTAGCTTTTCTATTATCTATTTTTATTTCTTAGCTTACGAATAATTCTACGAATCAATAAAATTAAAAGTACAATCAGTAGAATAATGACTAAGATGATTGTCACAATCATTGCACCAAATTTATTTAGCTTTTTGATCAAGTCAATTATATCCTTACTATCATCCACAACCTTATGATCATGTGTTGAGGCATAATACTTTGAGACATTGGCAATTCCATCACCATCTGTATCATCAAAAGAGCGCATATATCTTGCGATTGCATCCCACGCCTTTAGTTCTTTGCCATCTTCTTTAATGATTTGATCCTCAAGATTTTCAATTGGATTTCCATCCTCCCAAATACCACAATGAGAAACACAAACAATCATATCTACTTCTTCATTCTTCTTGATTTTCTCAACTGTATCTTTCACTGCCTCTACAGGATCTTTAAACAACAATTCACATGTTGGTGCACATTTTAAAGAATCTTTTCCAAAAGCACCTGTAACAGCTATCTTTGTATCCCCTTTTTGAATGACGACATAATCCTTTACTCCATAAGTCTCAAATCCGGACTGAATCTGTTTTTGACCTTTACTCAATTCAGCCTTTTTTCATGCCATCCCAATCCACATTGCATACGACAAAATCTGGTATTGTTTCACCTGAAGCCTTGGCCACCTTCAACATATTTGCCAATCCTTTAGAACGATAATCAAATTCATGATTTTCTAATGTTGTGACATCATATCCAAGATATCCAAGCATACGAAGTTCAGCTGCCTGTGTATCATATACTGTTTGTATCAACGTTCCCTTAGTGAGAAATCCCCACTATCCAATATTAGTGTTTTTGGATTCTCCTACTTTTGTTCATTAATTAATGTTTTAATTCTCGCAAAACCACCAACTTCTTGAAGTTCTCCATCTACATTTGTCGTGAAACTATCCAAATGAGAATGCGTATCATGCGTAAACATGACATCCACCTCTTTCTAAATTTGTGTAATAAAAAAGAGAAAGCGTAAACTTTCTCAAAAAGAATTATTTAATTTTATTTTCGTAATCTTGTAATTGATGATAAATACCATCTATAAAAACCATTGAATTTTCAGTACGGTACAATAAGAAATATTTAGTTTTATCTAAATTCAATCTTCGATATCCCTTGCTTCGAAGTCTAGAATTCAAACACAATTGAAATGACTCAGCAGAATTACTTAATACGAACTTTCCATTTTCAACAGAATCGATAAAATGATTTGCCGCTTGTTTATTACGCAAGTGAAAAAGAAGGTATTCTACAATAGAATCCATATCTTCTAAAGCATTTTCAGTAAATATTACTTTATAATCCATATTTATTTCTAATGCTATCTATTGCTATATCTGCATCTATTACTTTGCCTTCTCTAGATTGAGCTCTAGAAGAAGCAAGTCTATCCAAAAACTCATCTTCTGTCATAATTTTCATTTCTTTTGTTTTATTGAATTTTTTAATTTCAAAAGGAATTCCATCATAAGCAACTGCCTGAGTTAAAAACATACGAATTGCACTCGTTGTATCTGTACCTAATTCCTTGAATAATGCATCAGCCTTAGATTTCAAATCATCATCCACCCTTACTTGAATAGTAGACATACAGCATCACCTCCATATTTAAATTATATGCAATTTCATTGCTGTTGTACATAAAAAGTATTACTTATTAATTACAATTACATTATTTTATATCCAATAGGATATGAATGATTCATTTGTCAAATTCATAAATCAGTCGATGACAACAGACTTTTATGAATTAATTCATCATTTACATCTTTAAAGTTCACAGGATGATTATCAAAACATTGATAGTTACGTCTTGCAATCATCATAATCTTTTGTGTTGCACCTCTACCTACTTCATCATTATCCAAATGGAAAACAATAATTTGAACATTGGGATTTCTTTCTAAAAAGGCATTTAATGCAATCGGCATATCAGCTTCATTTTTTGCTGCTATCTTTTCACAAGCTCCACCTAAAGATAAATAATTAAAAGACTTGTAATCAATATCTTCCATTTTTAATAGTGTCATGTAAGACAATAAATCAATGGCTGCTTCAAAAAAATGAAGAACATTGCTTTCTTTATTTTGATAATTAAAGCTAAAAGCTTTATTACTTCCTGTATGTTCTAATTTAAAATCTTTAAATATATTTCGCTTAAATGCATATGCTGGCATATCACCATCATATCCACAAACACAGCGTTTCGAAAATTTGCTGACTGATAAAGCATCCCTTTAGATATAAAATAATCAACAATTTCTCTATATATTTTTCGTGTTTCACACAAATAACGAATCACTAAATTATTGTTTTTATCTTTCTCAGGAAGCTCGAATGGTTTAGTTTCTTTTTTATGATAATACGTTACAACTGGAGCACTAATATTCATTAAACTTGCTAAATAGTTACACGCTTCTTTAAAATCATATCCTTCTACAGCAATCAAATAATCCAATGCAGTCGTACCACCTACACCTTGCGACCACCAATACCACTTGCCGTTTGAAAAGTGCAATGATTCATGTTCTCTATGATAGTAATCCTTCTTTCCATTTTTTACTAATAGTGAAGGATGATAGTTATTTAAATAATCAAATGCCGATAGTGTCCTAACATTTTCAAGAACCGATTTCCGAATAAACTTTTTGCTCATTTTTCCAACTCCTTTTGTTTAGGCGCCATCATTCCTATACCATTCTGTTTACAAAAGTTTCTTACAGCGTTTGGATTTTCTTTGATAGAAAGTTCTTTGTCTTCCGTATAAATAGTTTGTACTTTATACTTTTGATCAACAACATTTGTGAGCCATTCATGCATAAAATGATTCAGTTCTCGAGCACGATTTGAATCCCCATCTACTCTTTCAAAGTATTGAAGTGAATCCTGCTGATAGGTCTGTGGATATAGCATCCTGTTCTTTTTATCGACAGTAAATTCGACATCTGGATCAGCCATCACATCCCCATTTAAAACATAGTTATGAGCCATAGCCAATCGATCATCCCCAATAATTTCGATATTTAAATCCATATAATTAGGTGTTCCATATTTCATATAATATGCACTGTTTGTTAATAATGGACTGGCTATTTTTTCGAATAGCTCATAGTTTCTTCTTTCAATCGAATGATCCATAAACCAGGATTTTTTTGGATCAAACTCTTCATTCATAAATGCATCATAACAAGCACTATGCAAAGCAAATTGATAGACTTCATTATTCTGATACAAATGATCTTGTACTCTATATTCTTTGTTATCTGTTAAAAGATTCGATATTTCTTGATCAATCGTTTCATGAATATCTGAAGTTGTAATATTTGAATCCGACATAACTTCTTTATACTGTTCCATCACGGATGCAATTTTAAGTACTATATCATGATTCAATTCTTCCATTTCTACTGGAGTAATATATCGATTTTCCTTTTCTAGCATATGCAAATTCTCCTTAAACACAGGTTCTATTAGTTCAATCATTTCGTGTGCTTTACTCTGAATATTTACTAAAATAGATTTCAATTCACTGTAATCCTTGTTAGCATAGCTTGCGATATAGCCAAATGAATATTCAGAAGTATCAATTCCAAAATGATCACAAATAACAAAAGCCAACGATTCTGCTTCAATTTCTCGTTGGCTTTGATTTTTATCAGTTGCTTTATGAAGTATACTGTGAGCATACTCATGTATTAATGTTTTTGCGGTTTGTAAATCCTCTAAATCTTTATTAATGACAATCTTATCTTTTCTTGGTGAATAATATCCTTTAGCTCCAGTCATAAAACTAAGATCTTCAGTTTCTGTTTTAAATTCAATTGGTATTGTACATACAGACTGAATAGTTTGAATAATTGCTTTCACTCCATTACTAGAACCTGTCAAATCATGAACTAAAGATGGAAGAGGATCTCCTGAAGTTTGTGAAATATCAAAGACAGTCGTTGTCTTAAAATGAGTCAGATTAACTACACACATTTCCTGGACTGGATTTCCAGACTCATCTAAAATCACATTTCCATTCTCGTCGTGTTTATTCATTAATCTATCTTCTTTTGTTGTTACCGGAGCTAGAATCATCAATCCTTTTTCACCCTTATTTACATGACGATTAAAATTTGTCTGCCAGGCACGATAACCAGCTACTAAACTAGCCTCCGGCTTCTGCGACAATATTAATAAAGTGTTATTCAAAGAATAACTATGAAACTTACTTAAACAGGATAGATACTGTTTAAACGATTCAGAAGAATAAACATCCTTTACTCCTTGCTCAATCATTGAAAAAGCCTGTTTTGTTTTCTCATCTTGAGATTTAAATTCTGCCATCACATCACCATCCTTTCTAAACTAGGCAAAAAGAAAAGCACTACCAAAGTGGTAATGCTCTGTACTGCTTTTTAGGCACCTAATTATTTTCAGTTAAGCAACACTGTAGATTTAACTTATGCAATAAAGTCATCCAGACATTGTCTGGACAGCACCCATTATGCTTTTGAAAACGAATCGTTATTCTTTTCTAAGCCATCTGCAAAGATCAATAACTTGAATACCTTGATAATCATATGTTTCATGACGTGTTCTGGCTATGATCAACTTAGGATAAGCATCTTTTATCGCAAGCAATGGTGTGTATTCTCTTTCAAATGTTTTTTCATCCGAAATATTATCACTTACTTGAATATATATTTGTGTATCACGTTTCTTGGCAACAAAGTCGATTTCTTTTTTATACAGTTTGCCAACATATACTTCATAATCCCTTCTTCGTAATTCTAAATAGACGATGTTTTCATATACTCTTCCAAAGTCCATGTTTCGTGTACCATTGACTGCATAACGAAAAGAGGAGTCACAAAGATAATACTTACTATTATTGGTTAGGTATTTTTTCCCTTTCAAATCGTATCGTTTTGCTTCGTAAAATAGGAAAGCATTTTCTAAGTAACCAATATATTTTGAAACAGTCTTTCTTGTTATTTCGCTTTGGTCATTCTTTAAAGTTTTACAGATATTGTTTGGAGAAAGCAAGTTTCCAATGTTATCCATCATAAATTCGGATATATTCGTGAATTCTAGTTTATTTCTTATCTTATACTTTTCAACTAAATCTCGAATAAGAATTGTTGAATAGATATCTCGCACATAGTCATATTGTCGATCTTCTGTTTTATAAACATAAGCTCCTGGCATACCTCCAGTTTTGACATATTTGTCAAAAGCATCATCATATCGATCAGTGATTTTATAATAAGTCAGGTATTCCTTAAATGAAAATGGATATACTTTTATCTCCATTGTTCTTCCAGTAAACAGTGTTGCCAAATCTGAGCTGAGTAAAAACGCATTAGAACCTGTAATATAAATATCATAGATTCCTTTTGCATAAATGCTATTAATTGCAAGTTCAAATTGAGGACACATCTGTACCTCATCAATTAGCAGTACATTTGTCATTTCTTCTTTGTATTGGTTCATAATATATTGATGCAAGGCATGGTATTCTAACAAATAATCAAATTCCAATTCTTGAAGATTAATCATCACAATATTGATTTGCTCATTTAAAGATTTTAAATATGTGATAAATTCCTGAAGTAATACTGATTTTCCACTACGACGGATTCCAGTAATAACCTTTATATCGGGTGTACCATATAATTCAATCAACTCATCTAAATATTTTTTTCTAACAATAAGTTGCATAACATCCTCTCCTATTCCCACTTTTTAAAAATTATTAAATTTTTGGTAATAACTATCACAAGCATAATTTAACACAATTAGTGGGTTCTGTCATTATTCTATTCCCAATTTTTGGTAAATATTCATTTTTCGGTAATAGAATGATCCTTTTAATTTCTAATAGTGTGAACATCATGTTGCTCACTTGATTAAAGAAAAGCACTAGCTGAAGTGCTAATGCTTATCGAAGCTCAGGTAAACCTAAACTGTTAATTTGTATTGCTAATTAAATATATTTACTAGCCTCTTTAATACTTAACTTGTCCATTTTGTCTTTGTATTTTCCAACAAACTCTTTAACCCATTTCGGATTTGTTTTAGAATAATCTCTTAAACTCCAACCAATAGC
>UMHM01026330.1_pt1 | contig 29882 bp, 26 predicted proteins | sample 1965501 | NCBI WGS metagenome assembly UMHM01 (sample SAMEA4836095, study PRJEB28245) | human gut metagenome | biome: gut microbiome; material: fecal sample | place: Denmark | collected 2008
AACCTCCATTTTTTGTATACTCAAGGCGCAGTCAAAATGACTGTGCCGTGAAACTTTGGGACAGATGTGGACTTTTTGGGTCTGTTTCAGATTTGCTGGTAGTAACTCATCGGCATTTTTGTTTGTTTTCGGAGTCTGAGATAGTAAATCTGACGTAATTTCAGAAATAAGTACTCCACATCAAAAATACCACAGGCTTTGGACTGAATTCTTTTTATCATTGCATTAGCAGCTTCTATTTTTGCCGAGTTTATCTTGTAGCGTATTCCGTTGATAATCTCATTAAATTTTGAACTTATTCCTTTCGCAAAATGTACGAGCTGTTTCACTTTGCTTTTCATACACATTTTTATCCATAGAATAAGTCGCAGCGTTGCTGTGTTTTTGTCGTCAGTTTGGAATACCTGTCGGAATTGTTCCTTTAAGAGATACGCAATGTATAGGTCCTTGTTGAGAGTGTAGAGTGAACGCAACTCTTGCCTTGCATCTAAGGGTAGATTTTCTCTTCCCTTTAGTAAAATATAGCGCATCCCTTTCAAAAACTTCACCAGTCCATATGGCGCGTTTTTCATAATGGAACGCCGTATTTTATCCAGCACCTCATTCATGTTACTCACTAAGTGATAAGCATCATAGCATATATGAATATGTGGTAAGTGAAGCAAAGCTGCAGATCTGTAAGCATTGCAACGATCTATTCCGAGATATTTAATCTTCTGCTTTTCCTTCTCCTCGAAACAATTGAAGAAAGCCTCTAAACATTTTCCATCTCGTCTCCTGGTTAATTCCAGAGGTTCACCGGTTTTGGCATTCAATACCATTGTAACAAAGCCGCTACTGGCTCCCACATGTTTTTCATCCATGAGAATGCTTTCAACGTCTTTGTTTTTAGGCTTAGGTATATCTTCTTTTAAGACCTCTTTGTCCAATCTTAAGACTGTTGTATATGCCACTTTATACTCATCCTGCAAATAACGGGCAGGCGCATGAATAAGGTGTCTTGAAAGCAATCTCATGAAGCGCCGTGTAAAGCCACAAGTTGGGTGACATATGTCAGGCCTTAAGGTATGGAATCGTTTGCACTTATTGCAGTATCCCTGCATGGTGTCAACATAAAGCTGGACATCTCGCTCCTAAATAGGCATATCTCGCACGCTAATCTCTCTGTATGAATGTATTTTAAGATTACATCCGCATGTAGGACAATAAAAATTGTATCTATCATCAAATGTAAGCTTGACCTCGATGCGATTTTTGAGGACAATAGCGGAGGTAGCAATCCAGCCTTTTTGTTTGTAAATTTGTTTTATCATCAACCATTTGTAACGAGTGTTACAAAGACAAGCAAGTCTGGATTGCTACTTTTTTTGTCATCGGGGGGGGGCGGGCTAATACACCAGCAAATCTGAAACAGATTTTTGGGGATTTTTCCGCCAAATTTTCGCATTGAGCAGGTTAATCTTTACTGTTTCCGCTTCTGGTAACCCCCGGGGTATATTGAATGAATGAACTCTAGTTATTCAAGTCCCCTCCCGAGGGTTACCACCGCTGATAATAACTTAAACTAAAATCATCTCCGTCAATTCACTCGACTTTGTTGAAGCTGTATTCATTTTATACATATTAATAATTTGTTTTCTTACTTATTCCTCCTTTAAAATATTGTGTAAATCTCGGCCATCCTCTATTGAAGGGATAACCATTACTTATTCCCGCTTTAGATGCTAAAATTCTAGTTCTGAGTCCTTTTTCGGTTAGAAATAAATAAATCTCGCTTTGCACACTTTTTCGTATTTCTCCAGTTCGTGGAGCGCGAGTTTTGTGATTATTTGTAATAAGTTTGCCATTTTTATCGCAAGCTAAAAATAATCCAGAATAACAATGATATATTTCTATTGTAGAATAATATGCGAAATCCAGATTAAAAAATTCACTAATTTCATATCTTTGGGCGTTTGCTTGATTTTGGATTGTAAAGCCTGGTATACCAGTCACAACTTGACCATTTCCTGTTGACCAATATATTCTACCTGATGAACCATGTGCAAAAGTTCCAAAATAAGAGATATCTTTTATTCCCTTTAATTCCTCGTGCATATTTGGATTGGATTTAATCATATAAATTTTATCACTACCTGGACTGTATTTTATATATGAACCATAATATGTTTTGTCGTGATTTTGTATTTTATTTTTTACTTTTTCAGCCCACTCTTTGAACATGCTGTCAGTTGAATCATAAAGCAACACGATCGAAGATAAACCCAATATATCAAAATGTTGCATATTATTCCCACAATAACCGTATGTGTTGTAATCCAGTTTTTCAATTTTATCAAATGAATTCCATCTGCTTAAGATGGTATTATAATATCTCCAATTATAATAGATCATACCCAGCTCTAAGTCGTGGAACTCGCTACTCCATTGGATGGGTTGAGAGACGGAACCTGAGGCGGAGACTGAGCCGAACGGTGTGTAATTGTACGAAGTGTTGATGTAGCCGTTGGAGCCAAACACTTCGGACACGTTCTTTGTGAGGTCGAGGCCGTAGGTGCGCCAGGTGCCGTCTTTTTGGATGGCGAGTGGGCGAGTCGCGACAGGCTGAGAAGGATCCCATGTAAGCAGCCACAGACATGGATGATGGCTCCGGGTAAGGTCGAGGGCTGCTATCTGCAGGTAATCGCGATAGATGTAGCGCTGGTGCAGAGTTACTTCACCATTGACGGTGACCTTTTTGTACGCACGGCGGCCCATGGAGTCGTACTGACACTCAACAATCGTGTTGCTTTCACTGTTGGTGAAGGTGACAGGGCGATTTTCAGCGTTGTAGGCGGCAGACCAAATGCCGGTTGAGGTTTTAATAAGTGTTTGGTTGCCATCGGCATCGAACTGTGGGATGAAAGCCGCAGCTCCGTTTTCGGAGATGGCGGTGTATTGGTTGAGCGCGTTGGTATCGTACATCGTTGCTGTGTTGTCCTCCAGCGCGAACTGCCTATTGCCTATGTTGTCGTAGGTGTACTCATATTCCTTGCCGCTGACTGTGGCCTCCGCCAGTTCGGAGCGGGAGTTATGAGCAAAGGTATCGTTCACCACTGAACCCTGCCTTGCCGTATTGCGAGCGACTGGACGACCGAGAATATCGTATGTATAGGTACGCTGTGCCACTAGGGTGCTACCGCGATGATACGCCATGCCGGTGAGCAGGTCGCGAGTAGTCTCGTAGGTCTGCGTGAGCGTCATGCCGTTGGGCTTGGTGAGCACCTGCAGCAGATTGGTGCCTGCAAGGTAAGTGTAGCCGAAGTTCCTAGCTTCGCCGCCATGCAGGAATCCGGCAGAAGCAATACGTCCGTCGTCACCATAGCCGGTGGTTACTGTCTGCTGAACCGCGCCGTTCTTGGCGTAGGTGTAACCCGTGGAGCGCCCGAAGCCGTCACGTTGCTCAGTGATGAGGTGGGTATCACCATCTACTACCAGACTGTCGCTCTCGCGTTCGCCGTAGGTGTTGTAAGCGAAGGTGCGTGTCCCTGCATCATCCACGAGCTGCGTCATCTGTCCGAGGTGATTGTAGGTGAAGCTGCGGGTGATACTGTTATCTGAATAGCTTGTACCCAGCAGAAGATCGCGAGCGAGTTCATAGGAATGGGTTTTTACATTGCCACGTGCATCTGTTTCGGTAGCGAGGCGGTTGTAGGCGTCGTATGTTTTCAACACGCTGCTGTTGTCGGCGTAGGTCTTGGACATCTCAAGGCCTGTTGCGGCATGGAATGCCCAAGTGGTTTGGTCGTAATCCGTCCGTTCGCTTGGGTCGGTGGTGATGAGCTCTCCATCGGCGCGAAACGTGCGCAGTGCGGTCATGTTATCAATGTCATCATAACCGAAGCAAGCGGGCTGCAGGGCAGTGCCCCACTCGGCAATCTTGCGACCGCGAGCATCATACTTGTAACAGGAGGTGTTACCCATGGCGTCTGTCACCACGGCGGGCTTGTCGTGGACGGCATCGTATGCTGTGGTCGTTGTCGCGTTGGCGGCATCGGTCACGCTGATGGTGCGGCCTGCGAGGTCAGAGTGAATGGTTGTGGCGTTGTTGCGACCATCAACATTCACCATGGTCATACCTGTGTCGGTGTAGCTACGGGACGCGGTGGTGATGATACCCGCATGGTTCTTATGCGAGATGGTAAAGCCATCGATACTGGTAGACTCTGCCGTGATATTGGAGGTGGGGATGGAGCTGTAGCTTGTCATTTTGGCTGGTGCGGTATACTCCGACCAATTCACCGAACTGTTACCTCGTACATCGATGTTGATGCTCTTGCTTGCTAGAGTTGCGGAAAGCTGCGAGATAAGCAGCTTCTGCGTGCTGTTCAGCGCGGCACCTTCAGCATTGTAGCGGGTTTGCGTAGTGACGGAGTACACACCATCCTCGGCAGACTCCACAGAATAGGTCATCTCGTCTACAGGGGAATTGTCTTTGGTAGGCGTATCTACAAGTGCCAGAGTCTGCTTCACTTGATTACCGAAGGAATCGTACTCATAGAGCGTGGCGGCAGTTTTCGCGGTATTCCAACCGGTGTCCTGATACTGCTTCACCAGCTGTCCCTTGGCGTTGTACTCATTTCGGGTGTAGATAAAACCTCCTAGCGTATTCGGCTTAGCTTGCACAATCGTCTGACCAAAGCCATTGGTAATTGACTGTGAAACAATGTCTCCAGCAGCATTGCGCAGAGTCGTACGCAGGTAAGAGCCGTTGAGATCGTAGCTGTATACCAGTTCTCGCTGCCCTGTACCATATACTCGCGCGGTGGAACCGTCAATATTGCTTGTTGTGATGAATGTTGCTCCGGCAGGGGTAATTTCCGTGGTGGTAAGACCATCTGCACTATACACAGTGCGGGAAATGCGACCGAGTACATCCGTTTGCGCTACAGTGCGCCCCAGAGAATCGAATTCCGTAGCGGTAGTGGTTACCATATCACCAATACTCGTCATGGTACCGATCGTACGCCCGGCTGCATCCAAATTGTAAACAGTCACAGTTGCCGGAGTCGTTTCCGTAGCACTGCGTCCCTTGCCAATCAAACGTTTGGCAGCATCGTAATTGTAGAGAGTCGTCACTCCATCTTCATCTGTTTCCGAGGCTAAACCACAGCACATCCATGTTTTGCTGCTGGTACGACCATTGCCTCGGGTTCGGGTAAGCTCTCGCATGAGGTGGTCGTAGGTATAAGACTCGGAAGAAATCAGCACCCACTCTCCGGCAGAAGTAAGCACATGCTCCTCCTGTCGCAACACGGTACCATTGGATGCGATAAACTCCACATTGCGGCGAGACTGTCCATTGACTGCAACACCCTCTGCACGGGTTTCAGCGGTGTGTTTGACTACAGCACCATGAAGTTCAGTAGCTTCGTAACTGTGCCATGTCTGTACTCCATTTTCGGATTGGGAGAACTTCTTGCTACCTCGTGCATAGGGAAGCGTGGCAGAAGTACCGAAGCGTTCCTCGATGCTTACCATAGAAAGAGAAGAACCAGCCGCAGTGCGAGTTGTTGTTACTCGATGTACATCTGCAGTATCCACATAAGCATAAGACGTGGTTGCCAGTACAGTCTCATTCCCGGCTTCGTTCACAAGTACAGTCTTTACCGTCGCTGGACGATTCTCGTTATAACGACCACTTGCATAGGTCGTGCGAGTACCCTTTTCTACAAAGCCTGCAACGGCGGTTGTTGAAACATTGAGTACCACTCGTCCCTCAGCATCATACTCGTATCGGGTATGACTACCGTTGGGATGAAGCACACGGATAACACGCCCATAGTCATTGCGTCCGGCTATTTCACCGTAGATGTACTGAGTAACCTGCGCTTCATCGCCACTACCGGAAATAGTCTTATCGATCACCTGACCAAAGTTAGTATGGCGATACTGCGTGTGTTCAGCCGCAATCGTGTTACCATCCGCATCAGTGTAGGTGTTATCACCTGTCCATGCAGCGGGACTCAGCGCATCCTCAGTACGAGTCTGCTGCTCATTAACAGATTCATCACCTTTCGTGAACGTCCAAACATTGCCGTTCTTGTTCCATCTGTATCGGGTCGGCATACCATCGGGGGTAGATTCGATAATGTTCAAAACAGAATCTGCCACACCGGAAATAGCAACGGATTTCACAGAAGAACCGGAAAGGGCATAGTAGCCATTTTCACCCTTACTACCGACTTGACTCAAAGGGTAAAGGTTCAGCATAAAGGCACTGGAACCGTAAGAAGTAACGGTCAACACGCCGGTAGAAGCAGCATAAATCTGACGAATCACACCGGAATCATCACGAATGACCTCATATGCGGTATGGAACTCGTCTGCGGAGAATGCAACATCTTCGCTGGTAACCATACGCACAGGCGTACCACCGACAATCGGATAAATGAGAGACGAACCATCAGAGAAAGCCTCCTCAATGTAAGTGGCTTCGTTTTCTGTGTTTGCAGCAAAGTTTGTATCCAGTTTTCGAACTCGACCCGTGGACAAAGCCGCATTATCGAGAGGCATGCCCGTAGTCAAACTATAGCGAACGGTTTCCCCAAACTGAGGTTTGACGGTGACTACCTCCCCTTCAACAGTGAGCTCATTAAACATCGGATGATTGACTCGCAGATTAGCGGGGCTGAGATCTGCCGCAGCAAGCTTATCGGAGAAGAAACCGACAGATGCAGACGGCATACCTGCCATCATGGGGAACTGACCGAAAGCCATGTCCCAAGAAGCGCAGCTGCAAGAAGCAGAACAGCCACCTTCAGCTGAACAACCGCAAGGATTAGGAGCATGAGCTACTTTCGGCGGAACGGAACCTTTCAGCAGCACAAAGAACTTCATATCCGGAGAGGGAGAGAATGTACGGCTGTAAGTATTGCCACCGGAATAATTGCCATCTACGATAGCAGAAGTGTCATGAGACACCTTGAGAGCCACGGCATTGGCAGAACCATACAGAATGTTGGTATAGGAAAGTTCGGCAATGCGGTAGAACCCAGCTTGCGGGGCGTTACCTTGCCCCTTAGCGATATTGAGACTACCCGTAGGCTTGGTAATATCCACGCCAAGGGAGGGAATTACCAGACGAGCAGAGTCATCTGCTTCTACGCCGAAATACTGCATACCCGGTTGTTCAACATACACATACAGGTCGTATTTGTCTGCCGTATCAACAGCGGTAGATGCCATATTGACAGAGCGGAAGCCCGGGGTATTGTTGTCAAATGAGGCGACATATTTAAGAGACATCGCAGTTGTATCTGTTGCAATGTCTTTCAATCGCTCATCAAATACGCAGTAAGCTGCGCATTTATTCCCCAGTACACTCGGTTCGGGCAACGCTGCACCGGAAGCGAGAATCATGACCTTATCAGCAGGGATAAAATCAGCGGGGTTTACGATGGTGACTGCACTTGCGTCGTCAGTCTGGACAGTAGTGGTGGTGGATGTCGTATTCATGACGGTATTGGTGTTGGTTGTGGCAACGAAATCGGTGCCGGAGTTAAGGTTTGCAGAAGCGAGAGCTGCTGCGGAGGGGGTGGTAGATTCGATGTTGCCATCGATTACCGGGGTGTGGTCACAAGGAGTGACCACGGGGGTGCTACCCATAGGGGTAGTTTCGGGGTAGGAGTTCTGCTCCTGCACGCCATCCTCACCGGGGGTGAGGCTATCGATTGTCTCGTTAGACATAATGTTTGTTTCCTTTCTGGTTATAATTGTGACAGGAAGAGCCCTGTCGGCTTTTGCTTCACTTGAAGCGGTGATGCCTTGCCCGCTGGGCGTGACCACGAGTTCGCAGTCGTGAGAACCTGCTTGCTCGTTGGTATGCAGCCCAGCCGGAGCTTCGGCATCCGATTCGCCGGAGGCGATACAATGGGTGGCTTGGGTAGGCATAGTGGACTGCCTACTTTCTGCCGGGGTGGGCTCAATGCTAAGCCCGGATTCTTCTCGCCGTGCTGCGTGAGATTCAGCACAGCTTGAGGAAAATTGTCGTGCAGCCTGGGGCTGCTCTGGAGAAAACTCGTTCATGACCGTAGTGCGTGTGTCAAAATTAGAGAACAATCCAAGGAGAATCCTCAAACACAGGCGGCTGCTCGGCCTTGTGCATGAACCAGCATCTGGGGGCGATGACCTTGCGGGGCTTACCCAGCCACGCTGCCCACCAAGAAAGCGCCGAGTTGGAGATAACAAGCTCCTGCATGGCGGTCATGTGGTGCAGCTGCTCACAGCCCTTATGGCTATCTGCGCGGAACGAGTAATTGCTGAACTCCGGCATATCAACCATCATGGCGATGGCTTCGCAAGGCTTATCGCTGAACACCACCACCTCGCGGATGTCTTTCGACAAACGAGCAGCTGCCTTCTGCAGGAACAGAGCCGTGCTGAGTCGGTACTTGCTGTACTTGTACGGATCGTTGCCGATGGTGATGTGGATGCCGACCGTGCCGGGAGTTTTATCGACAGCGGTAAGCGGGGCAAAGAGGTGGCGAATAATCGGATCAATCCCGGCAAAATAGTTGCCGCTCTGGAAATAGCCGCACAGACCGCCGCTGGACACCGTTTCAGGAATAGGCGTGTACAGGTAAGACTCCTCCTCATAAGCCAGAGCCTCGTTAGCACCACAAAGCGTACTCGGCAGAGCGTTCATACCAAGAGCAGCATGAAGTTCGCGAGTCTCCTCGCTGTACGCCCAGGGGATGCGGCAATCCACCTTAACACGGCGAGCGTGAGCCACCGCCGTAGCGATGGGGAACAGGATGTCGCCGAGCTTCATGCCCGGGATAAAATACGGGGAGATGTAAGGTGCGATGTGCATATTCGAGCCTTTAGTTGAGTTCTTAAAGTTCAGGGAGAGATTTTCGATTTTGCTCTCCAAAGTACTTTCTTGCTCTGCCCCGTCAGAATCCGTCACCTTTTTTGAGCGAGAGGTCAAAAAATTGACGATGGGCAGGTTGCTCAGCCCGGCAAGAATGCCGCTGCGCATACGTTCCGGCTTGGAGCCGCTGTCTGTGATGTTTGCTGTCTTCATAGCTTTATCTTTCTTGGTTGTTGTGGGCATGTGCTGCCCTCTATTCCTTTCAGCAGGTTGATTTGAGAAAATCGGACTACTTTTTGCATTTTTCTCGATTTTATGTGCGGGGAGCGCATCCTCTTCACCCTCTTTCTCGAAAAAGCCCGGCCGAATTGGCTGCTCTTTCTGAAATTTTTTGCGAAAAGAATTCCCTGTACACACAATAACTCGTGAAGTTCCTGAAAAATCCGCGTGGATTTTTTCACTTTTCTGTTCTTTCGAGCTCTTGTGCATGGCGTGTACGTCCTTACTACTCGTCACGGCTGCCAAAAACGTGTTGTTGTTCTCGGAAGAATTTTTCCATTCTTCGCCGTGCTTCTGTTCACCTACATCCCCGGAGCGGTCGTTTGTCCGGGAAAAAGTGCCGATTTTCTGATTTTTCTGCTCCATAGCTTGTCTCCTGTTGTTCTCCTAATCACCTGAAGGGTGCAACTGTCCTGAAAAACTTTTCTTTTCTTGTCGTGATTTCTTTGCAGTATACAGAATTACTAAAGATGACCCCATTCAATGCTATTGTTAATCAGTAAGTAACAGCAATTTCAATTCGTATAGAGCGAAAATATCACGCATGCAATCACCCGCATAAATAGGCTTTATCCGCATGAATATCAGAATGTTTGCCTTTCTTGTTTTGACATCTGCATTGGTAAAGAACGAACTACACCGTCTCGAAAAGAATTGCCTCAATTTCAGCCGGAGGGAGGTTGAGCATATTGAGCAACTGCGTCACATGCGGTTGGCTCACTCCTATAAGTCTGGCCATATTCGTTGCACTCCCATATTTCCCTGTCACCAGCAGCCGTTCCAGCATAATGGCATTTGCCATGCGGATTGCCCGCTTCGTGGGAAACTTGTCACATTGGCACACCGCATCCACGAGGTCATCTTCTTCCGTGCGCAGTCGCAGGACAGGTGTCACCGTGCTGTGGTCGATGATGTAGGGAATCGAGAAGTCGCAGCCCTGGGGAACATCCACCGCAGCCGGGCGGTCATGCAACGGCAGCTCACCGGGTGGCGGGATTTTCTCTATCGAGCTTTTCTTCTTCGCCCCGCGCTTGGTCGGTTCGAGGTGGAACGGAATGGAAAAGGAAAGTGTCTTTTCGGTAGTGCTCATGGCTTTACAGATCGTTGAGGGTTACATTCAGCTGGGAGGTTTCCGGGTCAATGGAGATGGATTTGAATGCCGCATGGAACACGCGATCCAGTTCCTGTGGAGTAGCGTCTTGCAAAATGAGGTCGAGACTATACAGGCAGTCGGCTACCCGGTGGGCATCGAACTCCGGCAACTGGGCAATGATTGCTGCGGAAAGGTTGGGATTATCCCGCAGCGTGCCGAGCTGCTTCGCCACAAAGTGCTCCATCTGGTCGGCATTGAAGCGCGGGCTTTCGCATTTCTCCTTGGAACGATATGCCTTAGTCTTGCAGACGTAGTAACGGCGCAGGATTCCAGTCCTCACATTGCACACCCCGATGTATTCCTGTCCGCACAGGCTGCATCGGAGCAGCCCTTTGAGCGGGAACAGGACATCGTGCTTCTTCTGTGGCTTGTGGCGCACCGATTCCTCCAGCCGCTTGACGGCGGCGAAGTATTGTTGCTCGGCGATAAAGGGAACATGGATACCCTTGATAAGTTCATCACCATCCCGCAGGAATCCGGCATAGACCGGGTGCATCAGAATACGCTTTACCATCTGGCCGTGCCACTCCGATGCCGGCTTTTTACCGATGCTGCGGAACTGGTGCTTGGCTTCATTGAGGCGTACCGCGATATCGCCCACATTCATGCCCTGCTCATGCAGGGCAAAGATGAGCCGTACCACATCAGCCTCGCCGGGAACAATCTGGAGTCCCTGCTTGGTGAGGTGATAGCCATAGGGCGGTCGTCCACCTACCCAGCGACCTCGCGCACGCGTGGCGCGTATTTTATCTCGGAGTCGGGCGCGGATGATAGCGGCTTCGTAGTCGGCCACTACCGCCATCATGTTCATGGAAAGTTTACCCTCGGGCGTGTCACTCTGGAGGCATTGGGTGGCGCTCTCGAATATCACGCCATTCTCGGCAAACTCTTTCATGAGGATGGAGAAGTCCGCCAAGTCACGGCTGAGACGGTCGAGCTTGTAGACCACGATGCAGTCCACGGCTCCGGCTTTCACCAGTCGGCGCAGCGCAGTCAGCTGCTCGCGCTCGACCGTGGTACCGCTGACGGCGGCATCCACATAGGTTCCGGTGTATACCCAGCCATCATCCTTGTGGCGTTCAATGAACTTCATGCAGACATCTGCCTGAGCATCCAGAGAGTTGAACTCTTGGTCGAGCCCCTTGGCAATGGACTTGCGCGTGTATATCACGCAGCGGCGTATCTGTGGTGCTTGTGCTTTCATATCACTTCTTGGCGCTAGCGGTTTTGCGGGGAGTGGGTGCGAGGTTGAAGAATGAATTGCCGCTCTTGGGGTAGCCGCAAATCTTCCATGCAATGGCGGTCAGGTTGTCGTAGCGAACTCCCTCGTAGGCGAATGAGCTTGCCCCCAGGATAGTCACCTCATGGGTCTTACCCTTGTAGACCCGGCGCAGTACCGTTCCTCGTTCCAAGTCCTCCAGCTTCGGCGGTTGTGCTTCATTGGAAATAGTTTTCACACGCTCCACTTTGTACTTCTGGGGTTGAAGCCGAATGTATGGCTCATCCGCGATAGCCTCAGCTCGCATAAGGGCGCGGTCAGACAATCCACCGTTCAGGATGCACTTGATACGCCACGTCAGCCGCTTGATGAGGAACTGCCTGTTGTTGGTCGTGTACGGCTTGGTGCCGAACAGCAGTACCCACTCCTTTTGAAGATTATTCACGTTGAGCGTTTGCAGCCGCGCAATTCGCGCTTCTGCCTGCTCCTTGGTCATGCTTATGTTGTATCTGGTGGTCATACTTAGCGGATGGTTGTCTGGGTGATGAAATCCACGATGGCTTCGGCTCCCTTGCGGTAGAGCACCACGGCGAGGAGTTCTGCTCCGGCGTATACTGCCCAGTAGCGGGACTTCCTGTATCGGGTGATGGTCAATATGAGTCGACTTTTACTATCACGTAAAACATTAGGCGTTAAATACTTATTACTATTCATGCACCTATACTCTAGCATACTGAGCGCACAAGTCCAGAACTTATTTGCTTATCTACGGCATTTATTTTAAGTTCTTTACGACACTTCTTCCGACTGGCCGCTCGAAGCTGATATTCGGATTCTGCATCGCTCTCCTGATGATGGGAGCCAGAGCCTTGGCCAGTTCCTTGCAAGCCGGAGAAATAGACTTCGGATTGATGGGAATCACGGTTTTCTTCTTCATGACGGCGGGTGGATTTACTGGCCGGAGTGATGGGTGACACCACCCCGGCCATTGGGGTTATCAACCGATATTCCTGATGAAGTCCACGAAGTCCGGGGTGTGACGCCCGATGTTTCGCAGAACCGGAACCACAACGCTGTTGCGACCGAACTTCTCGCGCTTGGTGGTGAGTGCCCACTTGCCGTTGAACAGGCCATCGCGCAGCGAGAATCTCGCAGCCGTGAGGATATTCTTCCCGGCGCGGGTGTAGGCTACACCGCGCAGCGTCCAGACCGCCAGACCGTAGGGAACACCGTCAAACTCCAGCGGGTAGGCGTAATCGGCATCCTCGGGGGCTTTGAACAACAGCTGAACGCGCAGCATCGGCGTGAATGCGGGCGGGATGTCGTTCACCCATTCGATGGTGCCACCTGCAGCTTTGACCTCCTCCAGCGTATTGAATACGCGGGGCTTTTCCTCGGAGTCAAAGGGCAGATTTTCCACGAACTGCTTGTGAGCGGAGAGTACCGTCAGCTCCAGCGGCTTGGTGCCATCGGACAACACGACTTCCTTGTTGAGCACAACATTGCCCGGCGCGAACAACTCGGAGAGAGTTCCCACGCCCTGAACGATATTGAGTCTCGGGATCACGATGTCCTCCGTGCTGATGTCGCCCGTTACCGTACCCAGCGGGAGCGGAGTCTCGGCAACTGCCGGAACGAGGTCGGATGCCTCAGCGGCGGCGATGGTGTTATCGGTGATTGCTACTTCCAAGGGCTTCTGCTCGGAACCGTTGATTTCGTATGGTTTAATCTTAGCCATAATCTTTTACTTTCTATCTTTTTGGGATTAGTTACTTGATGCGCTTGAGCATCTTGCTCGGCGCACCGGTGGTGATGATGCCGTCCTCGGTAAGCCGAGTGACCAGCTCATCCTTGCTTTTCTGCTTCTGCCCACGAGGAGCAGTTGCGGAAACTTTATTGCCCAGCTCCTCAAGACTCACGCTGCCGCAGCAGGAGATAAAGTCCTCAAGGGACATGGAGTCTTTCACCGCACCGTAGGCAGCGAGCGCATCCGGGATGGAGCGGCGACCTGCGCGACTGGTGAGCTTGTAGCCGGGGATTTCTTCGCCATTGACCGCCATGTCGATGGCGTGGAAGTTGACTGACTCAATCCACTCTTTCAGCACCTTGGCGCAGTCGAGGCAATGAGCCATCAGTTCGGGCGATGTAATGCGCGAGGGGTGGAGTTCCTCGGGGATGCTCAGCTCGGCGTAGCGACTGGCCAGCGGGAGCGCAAGATTGCGCAGCTTGGCGCAGGTAGCCTGTTTAGCGCAGTAGCAGCAATGCATGCCGGGATGCTCCTCGCGGTTGCGGGCGTTGGCGCGGCGAATGATAGTGTGGATTCGCAGTCGCATGCGCTCGGTGTCTTCGCGGGTGTAAGTGTGGGTGCTGATAAACTGTCGGCGGGGCTGAACGAAGTGAACGGTCAGTTCTTCCAATTCGGGAAACATCTCGAATACGCCAAGTGCGTAAGCGCAGCCCTGGGCGTTGGAGTCCGCATGGTCTACGGCACCACGACCGAACTTCCAGTCCATCAGTAAGCCGATTTTCCCGGCGACCGCCACAAAGTCTGCTGTACCGTAGGTGAGTCCACCTGCAATGGTGAGTTTAAGCTCGCGGTACAGGGTCGGATGGGTGAGCTTTGCCAGCTCGCCATCGCGGTAGTCGCGGCAGAGTCCGCAGAGGAATGCCTGTTCTTCATTGAGCTTGGAAAAATCGTCCGTTTCCAGAGCCTCGTGCATGAGCGTACCTTCTTCGGCTGCGGGATTCGTGCCGGAGCGGCCACGGAATGCCGGGCAGATTTCTTTGTAGCCCAGACTGGAGGGAGAATGCTTAGCGTGTTTTACTTTCGTTGTCATGGGAGATAGGGAGGTATTAAGGATTATTGGAGGGGGAAAGGCTGCATGTCGCCATCGTTGAGCAGGTCAATCTGCGCGAGCTTGGCAGCGCAACTCTTGGCGGTCTTTTCTTCACAAGTTCCGGCAGCGAAGCAGATTTTCTGGATGCTGGCTGCACCACCGCTGCGGTGAACACGCCCGAGTGCTTGGCGCAGATCCTGCGCGGAGAATGTGGGCGAGATGATGCTCAGGCGGGGACGCTGGCCGCTCGGGTCATGGAGGCTTACGCCCACGCCACCCGCCTGAATGTTCGCGATAACGACCGGAATCTCGTTGCGCTGGAAGCGGTTGATGATGTCCTGCCGTTCCTCTGCGGTCTACCCGCCGTGGATGATGTGGGGGCAATCGAGCTTAGCAGACAACTCACGAATGGTGTCGGTGAAGTTCACCAGCAGGACCACGCTCATGCCCTCTTCGATACCATCGCGGGTCATTTCCACCATGGCGGGTACTTTGTGAAGCTCTACCGCCTGGCGGGCGCGGAGGACGATAGTCATCTGGCTGGCTCTGCGGGCTTCCATGCGTTCGGCAAGACTGGCCAGAGCGGCTTTATTCTGCTCCTGCTCGGCTTCTTTGAGTTCCTTGCGCATGGTGTCGTACACGCGCTGGATGTCTTTAGCCTTGCCGGTGTCGATGATGGCTGACTCGATGACGGTTTCCGGGAAGTCCGGGATGTCGGCAATGCGGAGCCGGCTACCGCGAGAGGGGAAAATCTTCTCGTGAAGAGCCTTGAGGTAATACTCGCCCCCGGTGAACTTCATGCCGAACGGAGTTTCGCGGACACCATATCGCACAGACCACGCCCAGAAATCGGTGATGGTGTGCAGCCCGAGGGCGAAGCCGATGGCTCGCATCTCCAGCGGATTACTGGCCGCAGTTGCGGAACAGAGCAGAATGCGGAGGTGCTGAGCGCGGGCGGCGATGAGCAGTTTTGCGTTCAGGCTGGTGCGCCCCTTGCATTTTTGGCACTCATCAAAAATAATGAGCGCATCCTGCGGGACGTTCCAGACGTAGCGGTTGCCACTGCGTCGGCACTCCGGCAACTTGCCGATGCGTACCTTTTCGTAGTTGCTCACGAGGATAGGCTTGATGCCGAACCCGGCAGCCACCGACTCCCAGTTGGGAGCGGTAGCCTTGGTGGTAACGATAACCACAGGCTTACCGAGGCGTGCAGCCACGGAGCATGCGACATATGTCTTACCTGTGCCGGGGTCGCTCGCATCGAGGGCTACTCGGTGCTGAGCTATGGATGCCGCAATGTTGTCGGCGTGTTCTTTTTGGTATGGGAGTAATGCTAACATGTGTCGATGATGTGTCGGTTGTCAGTCCAGCTTCTCGTTGTCTTTGCCAAAATCGTGTTGTACTTATTGCAATTTTTTCACAATTTCCTGCATTTTCGCTTTTTGAGCTCTCACCGCGCCTATGGTAGTTCCCAGAGCTTCCGCTATTTCGTTCAGGGATTTTTCGTCCATAGAAAGCTCCGCAATTCTTCTTTGCAATGGAGTGAAGTGTGAAAAAATATCGCGAACATGCGCCTGCCCAACAATATCGGGGGCATCTACGATTTCTAATGGAGACGAGAGAGGTTCTCCCTCATCTGTTTCTTCAAGGGGTTGTTCTTCGTATAAGAAACTTTTTCGGCAATCACGATTGTACTTGCGAAGTAAGTCTACGGAGCAACGCTCCATGCCTCGGTAAACAAAAGTTTTTTCCGATACAGCTCCTTTTCGATATATCCTCTGTGAGGCACAGCCGCTAATAACAAGCTCTTGGAAGATGTCCTCATCTTCCCGCCCACATAAGTTCAGCTTATTGTTGATGATATTGGTAAACTTAACCGCGTATGCTATGATGAACGCGTCGACTCCTGTGTATTTGGTTGTATTTTCCATACAACCTACACTCAGGATTTAGAGTTTGGCTGATTTTAGAATCGGCTCAAAAAGCAGAATGTCTATAAATCGCTGATATGCAATGAGAAAAACAAATTAAGAAAAAACTCTAAAGAGGGGTAGCTCTTTAGAGTTTCTCAGAAAAGGCTTTAGAATTGCCCTTAGAAATTGTTGAAATAAACGGTAAACTTGGTGCGGGAGGGGCGTGTATGTCGGAAAGGAGCCTCAGTCAGCCCTATAAGCTCCTTTAGCACTTTTGCCAATTCACATCTGTTTGTGTTATCGGTGTCTCGCTTTGCCGGTGTTTTTGCAGCATCGCGTTTACCCTCGCCTCGCGCGTACTCGCGCATGAGTATCCAAAGAGCAGTAACCGCGTTTCCTGAGTGTAGTCTGTGGTGCAGATCGCGTACGAATCTGGGAGAAGATTGAGCATACACAATATCATTCCGTACAAAGGAGAAACGTATTTTGTCCCTTAGCATGTCAGGGTTACGGACATCTACCGTATCAAGAGTGCTTATCTCCATCCGTATATCCTCCCATTTAGCATCTTTCGGAAGCTGCAAATCTATAGCGTTTTTGGTCATTGCACGACCAAGATTCCCAATAATTTCATACAGATTACACTTCTCTGCTACGCCTGTTTCGTTAACCTGTATAATGGCATCTATCGGAAAAAGGTGGATATCCTTGGCAGCCGCTTCAACTGTCGATATTTTGGAGTACGGGCTGATAGTTATAAATATACAGCCCTTGCCATTGGTATTTATTACCTGCTGGATTTGGGCGATACACCCCGCAGCAGAAGATTCCGCTCCTAAGAATACATGGTGTCCGTCCGCCGGTAATTTGAACAACCGAGGAGAGATTTCAACTGGAGTTTTACGCCCAAGACCGATATGCTGTGATACCCATGCAGCAAATGAGAGCGGCTCGAGTTTCAGTATTTCTAAGTCAGACGGATTTACTCCATCTGGCTCAAAGAAACACAGCTCGGAGTCATCATAGAGTTCAACTTTTGGGGAATATTCGGAAATGGATAAGTATCTACCACTACCGCGAGGATATTCAAGCACAGTTGAAAGGCATGAAACTCGGGAAAGCTCGAATCCATAAGGAATTGTTGGCCACGATGAAATGACTCCTTTCCATTCATACACAGAGTGACTCCATCCCCTGCGAATCATGGAAAGAAGCTTTTCGTAATCAGTCATTTTGTCTTTGGAATTCGTTTATGGGAACTCATCGCTCGTTCAAGAAGCAATGGACGGTTCTTTTCTCTTCCTATCTTTTTAGGGACGGCCTCCTTAAGCTTCGGATTCTTCGCATACCGCTCTCTACGTTCTTCCAAAGTTTCACCAAACAATGAAATGCCAACCTCTAAAAGCCATTCTTGCTGACCAACCAAAACAGAGTTCCCTTTAGGTGTTATTTGGTCTGCTTTAATTGTTAAATGATAAGGCGTAACATCGTTTTCTGGCGAAGCAAATTCAAACAAGATGTCTACAGAATCAAGAACATCCCCCTCTTCAACCAATTTTTCTTCCGGAGCTCTCCCTGTAGTTAAACAATACGAGTCTCTGAATTTTTTGGTGGATTTTCGAACTCTGCCGACTTCTGCTGTCGGAGCATACGTGCGCACGAGGTTGATTCCATATAATCCTACTCGCAAAAGCTTTGGATTTTTATCTCTTAACGAGCCAAGCTGCAAAACCTTGTTGCGTATATACTCTACAGGTTTGGTAAATGGGCTTGTAGTAAACCTTTCACTCTTAGACCAATAATCTTCAACACCAAAGATAACCTGACCAAGGACATGAAGATAACAGGATGCTATTCTATTCCTCTTATTTTGTAGGTGCATCATTAAGTCCCCGGTTCTAGGGTTGAACACCATGGTGTCATATTCAGGACGTTGAAGCGCATAGTCCTCTCGCTCTGATTTTTCGTTAATAAGTTCTCCTTGTTCACCGGCTCCTCCGTGTACGATATCGAAATACCATAAGCCATCCAGCTCAATTACCGAAATGTCACAGAGCTTTTCGTCAAGATAGTATACAAAATCGTTAGAAAGTATGCCTTCTGCCCAGTCCAGCTTTGCGTCATCTGGATATACTGGAATAGCCTTTAAACTTTCTCTGAATGCCGGGGTGTAATACACGTATCCTTTCTGTTTGACGGTACCATGTTGATGAATGGCTTTTCGTATCAAATCTAATTTCTTAAATTCAAGGTATACTTGTACTACGAAATCTGACCCGCTCTTTCTACCTGTCAATTTAGCAGACGTTTCAGCTGGTAGGCTGTTTTCAATAATTGTGGTAATTTTCGGTTCCAGCGCTTCTTCCAAAATGTTCATCGCAATGACAACCGCAGCGTCATCTTCTTTCGTGATTTTAAGAAGAGCGAGTTCCTTGCCAAAGGCATCTCGATAATTATGAAATTCTCTGATGTCTTCGGCTGTTTTCGGGAGGGTAGTCAGCGATTCCAATACTTCATTGGTTTCTCCTGTTATCGTATTGGTCATTGTGGCAAAGTGCTGGCGCAACAAGACCAAGCTACGAGGCTTGAGACTTGTCAGGAATGTTGTATATGCCGTTCGTGTTTTAACTCTTTTTGCCATGTGGCGAAATCTTACCATAATAATTAGAGCGTAACAAGAAAAAGACTAAAAATTCAGCACTTATGACAACACAATTTTGGCAGCGATGACGAGGAGCTGGTGTGGCGCAAGCAACAACACGCCATTTTACCATGACTATTCAAGAACTTACCCGCATAGCGGGAGACATCAGTTCCAAGGCTCAGTCCTTGGAGAAGCGAATCAAAGGCTGGAACCTCATCTGTGGCTTATTCTCCGAGCCCCGGAGTACCGAGGAAGACCTAGCGCATGCTTATGCTGCAGAAGCTCGTGAAGTTTGCTTTACGGCTATGCGTATCTGCTATGCCTGGGGGCTGGCCGGATTCAAAGGAAACATCGAGCGCTTTCACCGCCTGGGTAACATCCTTGCGGGATTGCATGAGCGTGAGACGCGGCTTTCTGACCTGTGCCGCAAGGCGATTCAGGCCAGCAAGTCTACTAACGTAAAGCCTGATTCCAAGGACAAACAGGTAGAACCGAAGCAGAAAGAAATGCAGCCTACATGCTCCGCTTCCTGCCCTGTCGGTCGCATGTTTGTCCTTCGAATCACACCCGCAGATAGAAAGGAGGCATCCGTATGAGCCTGTACCCCGCACAGCAGCTTTCTGTAGCTGGCAACCGTGAGGAGTTCAGCATCCCGGCCACGCCCCTGGGTGACATTATCTGCCGATTCCATCTGGTCTGGGCAAAGGTGAATGGAAAGATTCAGCCGTGCATCAACCACCCCTCTGTTTACTATCCCGGGTTCACTCCTGTACGCGGAAAGGAGGTCTACTATGAAGCCTGAACTCCAGCTTATCAGTATCAATGAGCTGACCCGCACATTACAGGATGCCGGTAGTGACATGACGGTGGAAGAGGTGCTTCATTGGCTGCGCGACCGTGGCTATCTTGTATCCACCCAGGGTGAGCGCCGTAATGCGCCCTCCGATTTATGTGAGAACCTCGGCTATATGACCCGAAGTCGCGCATACTCAGAAAGCTCCGGCGGTGGCGTGCTTATCTCGCTGAAACCGATGCTCACGAAAGCAGGTTGGGATTATATCTTCCCGAAAATCAAACGATTCTCCGATACCCGCCATGATTTACGCGATTGACTTTGAAACCTATTACGACAAGCAGGTGTCAATTACCACCCTAGGCATCCACCACTACCTGCACCACCCGGATTGCTCTATCTACCTCGTCTCTGTCTATTCGGCAGAGGCGGGGTTCTCCTACGTTGGTGATCCTGCTAAGCTAGACTGGCGCCAGTTCCACGGTCACACCTTCGTAGCGCACAATGCCCGATTTGACCGCGCTTGCTTTGAAAGGCTCCGTGAGCTGGGGATTGTCCCGGCTGATTTGCAGGTCGAGTGGCAATGCACCGCTGATTTGGTAAGTGCACTCAGCTACGGGCGTTCCCTGAAATCCGCTGTTGAGAGCGTGTTCGGTGTTACTGTCAGCAAGGATACTCGAACCGATATGAGTGGTAAGACTTGGGATGATGCCGTCCGGCTTGGCATGGCGCAACGCTTGGGTGAATACTGTCTCAAGGATGCTTGGTACGCCTACTACCTCTGGAACAAACTTTCTCCGCTGTGGAGCGAAAAGGAACGCCGACTTTCAGCCCTGACCCGGGACATGGGAGACTACGGTATCCACGTGAATCAGCACATGCTGGAAGAGGGTAAGCAGAAATTGGGTGCGGTGATGATGGATGCCATTGATAAATTACCTTGGCTTGCTGAGCAGGAAGACGCACCTGTCCTTTCTGCAAAACTCCTCCGTGAAGCCTGCATCGAGGCTGGTATTCCGGCTCCTCGTTCTCTGGCTCAGGATTCCGAAGAATGTGCCGCATGGGAAGAACAATACGGTAGCCAGTTCCCTTGGGTGGCTGCTATGCGGGATTTCCGCAAGGCGAACACGCTCTATAAGAAGTTGGTTACGATGGAGACCCGTCTCACCTCCGATGGTACTTTTGCTTATGGGCTCAAGTATTTCGGAGCGCACACAGGCAGATGGTCCGGGGATGCCGGGTTCAACATCCAGAATATGCCGCGCAGCCCCATGTTCGGCGTAGATCTGCGCAAGATGATTATCCCGCGCCCCGGTCACACGTTCATCATTTCCGACCTCGGGCAGATTGAACAGCGAGTGCTCAGCTGGCTTGCGGGCGATAACGACATGATGGATGAGCTGGAGAAAGGTATCTCGGTTTATGAAGCCCATGCCCGTTCCACTATGGGATATACAGGCAGCGAGCCTCTCAAGCACGCGAATCCTGACCTCTATCGCTTAGCCAAAGCTCGTGTGCTGGGCTTAGGGTATGGAGCTGGTGCTGCCGTTTTCGTGCGGATTGCCAAGACGATGGCCGGGCTGGATATCTCCCCTCAACAGGCAAGAAAGATTGTGACGGATTTCCGGGCTTCCAACAAGCCTATCACTAACCTGTGGGCGAAACTTGAGCGGGCGTTCAGCCTGTGCGTGGGTAAACCTCGATTCGAGATGCCGCTTCCCTCCGGGCGTGTACTCTACTACCATGCGCCGATGCGCACGTCTATGGGGATGAGCGCTCTTGTTCAGGGTTCGCGACACTTGTTCTTCGGTGGTAAGCTGACCGAAAACCTGACCTCGGCCGTGGCGCGTGACGTTCTGGCTGACATTCTATTACGCTTGGACGCTGCCGGGTATCGAGTCGTTATGCACATTCATGATGAAGTGGTGGTAGAAGTGCCGACTGCCGGTGTTGACACCGCGCTAAAGGATGTACACCGCATCATGACCACCACACCAGATTGGCTGGAGGGGCTGCCCCTGTCAGCAGAAACTATAACTTCACCATTTTACACAAAATGAACCCGATTGATTGGAACAAAGTACGCGAGTTCTACCTCGACTGCCGGAGCTATAAGCTCACGGCAGAGAGGTTCGGTATACCCGCCCAGACAGTAAAAATGCGAGCCTATCGCGAAAAATGGACTCAGGCTACCAGCCCAGAGGCTACAGGAAATAGCCATTTTGTAGCCCGAGCGGCTACATCGAGGATACAGGATGAGGCTACACAGGCTACAGAAAATGGCTGCTTTGTAGCCCCAGAGGCTACACCGGGGCTACAAGATGGGGCTACACAGGCTACAGAAAACTACCGTTTTGTAGCCCGAGCGGCTACATCGAGGCTACAAGATGAGGCTACACAGGCTACAAAATTGACCGCGCATGTAGCCTCTGAGGCTACAGAATCGTCATCCCTTGTAGCCTCGCCCGGTCTACCCACGCTTCCGAACCTTGCATCCCATGCGGTGACGGTTGGGAAGCCTTGGGAGGCTCCGGTCATTCCGCGCGAAAAACTCCCGGACAAAGCTGCTTACAGAACCTATATCACCAGCTCTAATACCCGCGATTGCCTTTTCTCCGGCATTCGTGGTGTTGACCAGTACCAGCGCGTGGGGCGTGATAACAAGCCCGCTGCCATGCTGGCCGTGGTAACTGACTACGATACGGTGCTTACAGAGGCAGCTCGCAAGAAATGCACGGATAAGCTCGTGATTAAGCCTAACTTCATCTCTACTTCCTATTCCGGCGGCACTCATGCGGTCTGGCTGTTGCAAGCTCCTATCCCGCTGATGCCTAATGACAAGATGGTTCAGGCTCTACTGGAGACGATTGTTCGCAAGCTCAAGCTCAAGAATGCTTATGGACCATTGGATGGTAATGCGTTTTTCAATCCCGCCCAGTATTACCATGCCGGATGGGATTGGCAGATTGTCAGCACCGAACCGATTGCTGAGGCCATGACGATACTCTGGTTTGATGAAGCCATGAAAAAGAGTAAGTTTTCTCAATCGGGCGTTCAGATCCCGCTGCCCCACATTTGGGAGGAGATGAAACGGCGTGGTTGGGACAGCCGGTGGGATGGTGAGTTTGCCCTGGGCGCACGTGGTTGCCGGTTCTGGGATGCTACTGCTGATTGCCCCACGGCTGCCATCGTGCGCGAGAACGGCATGGTCTGCTTCACCGGGGCATTCCCATTCCAGTCGTGGGCAGATATTTTCGGCTCGCATTTCATTGAGCAGTATAGGGTAAACACGTTCGGTCAGGCATTGAGTGAATGCTATGTGGTCAATAATTCCTTTTATGTGTGCAGTAATCTGCGCGGTCAGGATGGTGGCAGTAATCCCTGTCTTTTATCCTATAACCGTCAGAACTTTGAGTTGCTGGCTATGGAGAAATACGGGCTTAGCAGCAAGCCGGAACAGGAAGGTGGTGACAGCCCTATCAAGCAACTGATGGCGAAAATCATTTCCTACAACTCGCTCCCGGCGGCTTGTCCGTTCATTTACAGAAAGGAACGCATCATTCATATTCAGGGTGAACCCCGCCTTAATACCAGCTTCTTGCAGGTGCATGAGCCGGACTTATCACAAGGGCATTCCTGGGGTGATGGTTTCCCATGGATTGCTGCCTTTATGGAGCGTCTTTTCCCGGACAATATTCAGCGCGAGCGCTTCATGGCGGCTTGGGCTTATGCCTACCGTAACGCCTATCACGGTCATCCGCGTAATGGGCATACCTTGTTCATAGCTGGTCCTGTTGGTGGCGGTAAGAACTTCCTTACTGATTGCCTGTTCGGCGTTAGTATGGGTGGGGCTACGGATGCCAGCGAGTATATTCTCGGGCAGACCCGCTTCAATGACCACCTGATGGGCATGGGTGTGTGGACGCTCAATGATACCGTGGCCAAGGGGGATTCCCGAGAGCGCAACCTCTTTGCGAAAGCTCTTAAGAAGATGGCTGCTAACCACTTCCATTCCTGTGAGGGGAAGTTCAAGAGTGCTACAGGTATCTTCTGGCATGGGCGCATTCTCGTGACCCTCAACACCGACCCGGATTCACTCCAGTTGTTGCCGGATATTGAGGTTTCCAACCGCGATAAAATCAGCCTGTTCAAGACATCGGATGAGCCGATGCGCGACTACGATGCTGTTACTAAGGCAAATGCAGAGATGGGTGCTTTGTGCTCGTTCCTATTGAACTGGGAGATTCCTGAGCATTGCGTGGGTGATGCCCGCTGGGGTGTGCGTAACTATCTGCATCCTGAGTTGCTGGCAGAAGCGTCCAATTCCAGCTCTACCGCATCGTTCAAGGAAATCCTTACCTTGTTTGTTCAGTCCTCCTTTGATTCCGACAATCGGCTGGATGTACTGGAGGGCTCTGCTACGTGGCTCTTGCAGCAGATGATGCTCGTAGATGGTATCAAGGACATGCTCAAAGGCATGGTGAATGCCACCAGTATCGGTAAACGCTTGGGGGCTCTGGCCAGTACTGGCGACTTTCCGCTGGAATACAAGCGCATCCACAATCAACGGCTTTGGATGATTAAGCGCAAGTCGTTTATGGATTATCTCAATAGCTCGAATCAGGAAGGAGAAGTCGATGAGTTTTTCCCATTCTAAGCGCTTCGGTATCCGTGACACATCGGCTGTTGTGACACTTGGAAAATCAAGTGTCACGGCAACCTGTCACGCTTGTAACCCCTTATTTTTCAATCCTTATTTCTATACTGTGTCACTTGTGACAGATAATGTGAATGAATCTATATATAGGGAAAAAAATAAAAATAGGGGTATAGGTAATATAAAATTTAAATTTGTGTATATAGGGGGATATGAAAATACGATGTGTCACGGCACACGTGACACGCTCCGGGCTTATCTTAGCCCTTTCAACAACCAGAAAGGAGACTACCATGAATAACGATTCATACGCTCGTGATGAGCAAAAACGAAAAGAGCAATACATGGCCGCTTACGAATCTGAGGCGGCTAAGAACTGGATTGCTTCGCTGCCACCTGAGACTCGGGAAAAGGCAGAATCATTGGGGCTACTGACTCCACAAACCGAGTGGGGTATCAATGGCCATAGTATCGACCAGCTGCTGCCCTGCTTTGAACCCCGCCGGGAGGACGTTTATGATGACGGTCTGATTGCGCGTCCGTTGCAGAAGCTCAAAACTCATGCGGATCTGGTGAGTTCTGATGGCTGGGCAGCCGCTTTTGATAAGCTGGATGCTGATGAGGAGTCGGTGTTGTCTGCGTTTCTGCAGCAGGATGGTAATCCTCGCTTACGCTGGGCTTGTATTTGCTACCTGCTCGGTCAGGGGACTTGCGAAAGCCTGGCGCAGAAGCTTGGTATGACCAAACAGGCTTTTCATCACCATGTACGCAAGATGGAGAAACAGCTCGGTCTTCCCCCGATGGCGAATCAACGCAGCGAGAAAGTCCGTGACCTCTACCGCAAGAACAACAAACGCCGTAGCTGATGCGTTTTGACACACTCCCTACAGGTATGAAAAACAAAAATACAGTTACGGTTGTAGAATCGGTGTCGAACGATGGTGCTTGTCATGTTAACAGTACAAGCAAACCGGAAGAATTGGCTGAAAAAGTCACGAATTATGAAAGTGGTTGTCATGTTAACATGACAAGCAAATGTTATTCGCTCATGGTCCCCTCCGGCGTTGATGGTATTCAAATGACTGGTAATGGGCTTATTGTGCAAAAAGAGTCCGTAACAGCAGATGAGTTCAATACCGTTTTCAGAACCGTACTTTCGATTCACAAATCGAGTTGCTGGTTGCTGGGCGATATTCTACTTCTCGGCGACCGTCAATGGGGGAATCAGTATACGGCTGGCAAATATGAGGAGGCCATCATGGCAACCGGGCTCTCCCGTGGTACGATTCGCAACATTGTGCTTACATGCAAGAAGTTCCCTGTTGAACAGCGACATCCAGACCTTTCGTTTACGCACCATTTGGAGGTAGCAACGACTGATGCAGACCCGAATCAGCGCGTAGAAGTGCTCCAGCAAGCCGCCAAGGACAAACTGACCTGTACAGCCTTGCGTAAGCAGCTTAAACAGACTCGATTTGTTGAGGATGATGAGCCGAAGGACAACTCCCGACCGCCCCAGGGTGAAGAACCTGACCGTCTCGGTCTGCTTGACCTGCCTGAACGAGTGTCCCCGGATGCTCCACCGATGTGGGATGCCATGAAGTTCAAGCAATGGGTGAATAAACAGGAGCCGGAGGAATACACCGCCGAACAATGCGCCCAGGCTATCAAACTGACCGAGGATATCGCCGATTTCTATCAGCAGGTGCTGGCTCGCCTCGAAGAACTCCAAAACATCGAAAATACCGTGTAAAAGCATGTCCCGACACCAGAAAAACAGTAGGAATGGCTCCCGCAAAGGACGAATTCAGCGACAATTTCGACTGACAACACACCATGACGGGAGGAGTCGAAGCATAAGGAATCTATTTACTGTCAATAGATTAAAACAGGCCGCCTTTAAGGCAAGTGAAGAAAGCGCACAAACCATTTTTTTCTCATTCCCACTTTTTTCTGTTGTTGACCCCTGCAATTTCATCCCCTCCGGCATGCTGGTTAAGCCTTTGAAAGTCATAAAACAAAGATATCTGAGATGGTGGCGTTTTCTGACCCTCTGAAACGACCTAAAATGTGGGAATGAAGCCTGTCTCATTCCCACATTCATTCCCACTTTTTGGCACAATATGCGCAAGTTCATTCCCACTTTCGTTCCTACATTTGTATCCCGCTTTTTAAGTCACGTTCCGGTCATGATGCTGGGCGTGGCGTTCTTTATCACCACGCTTTCAGCCGTGCCGGAGAACTCTTTGCCACCAACATGCGAGTAGTTGTAAACGATTGTAAATCAATGTTGTGATTCCGAAGAAAAAGCAAGAAAAAGCGTGACATTGTCTCCGTTTATGGTAGAGTATAGAAAGCGATAAACCGCTAACTATAAATATGCAAGAGTTAATCAAAACAGCATGGCCGGGAGCCTTGGTAGATGCCGAAACCCTGCAATACGAACTGTGGGGCGAATGCAAGCAGCCCCAGGATTGCCGGGTGGTCGTACACGAGCCTGATTCTTTCAACCGAGGCGGTATCACCGTCACATTCGGAAGCCAGAAAACCCACAACGGAGCCAACATAGCAATCGTGATAGCCCTGCCGGATGGCATGCGCCGATTGGAATGGTACAGAGTCACGGACAACTTCGATATTCAGCCTATTTCCACCATCATCCACTTCCTGCCGGAGAACATGAAAGAGGAGTGGCTTTCCAATTTCCCTGAATAACACCAATACAACCATGAGTAACAAGTACACACCAGAACAGGAGGCGCAAGCCCAGAAAATCGCCCTCCAGATAGCGGAAGAGCTGGCCGGGGGCTTGCAGAACATCATCGTCTGCACCGGGTGCAAGGATTTCCTTGCCCTGACAGCGGAGCCTGAGAAGAAGTACATCGGCGGGCTGGTCTTCCGATACCCCCGCCGCTTTGCCAGTAACCACTCCAACGAGGTACGCATTTTCGCCATGCAGGATGGAACCCGCAAGCTGGAATGGGGCTACGTTACGAAAGAAAAAGGGTATCTTCCCCTCGAAACGGAAGAGGGCGTAGCCCCGGAAAAGCTGGAGGAAGTCTGGTGGGAACACACCGCTTGTACCGTTCGCCCGCCGTGGTTCGTGGAAGCATGCCGGATTAAGCTCAAGCTCGGGCGAACCGTAGTCACCCCTGGGGCAAACGAGGCATTTACGCACGAGGAAATCTCCAAGTGCATGAAGCGCCACTCGTACGGAGACTGGGGCGACTGCTGCGATGAAGACAAAAAGACCAACGATGCAGCACTTAACCCGAAGAATCCCTGCCGGGTGCTGAGCGTCTACAAGTTCGATGATGGACGAGTCCTTTGGCTCATTACCGAATGGGACAGAAGCGTAACAACCGCTCTATTGCCGGACGAATACTAAACATCAACCTTTAACCCGCCCCTGAACAGGGGCTTTACTCGTATGCCGAACATCGTCACACCATCACAAGCCGATACCGTTCTGGAAGTCAACCGCGCCAACGCCATCAAGCAAGCGGTCAGTAAGGTCAAAGCCAAGAAGCCACTCACCAAAACGGAGGTTGAGCTGTTGCAGACTATCGCGTACAGCGCGGAACAAGGCGGCGACCCGAATATCACCGAGGTCAGCACTGTGGTGGATTTGGCTGCTGCGCTGGGGGTATCACGCCGGAGCATTGGCAACTGGCGTAAGATGCCGGATGCCCCGGAGCCTAAATCCAACGGTAAGCACGATGTGGTGGCATGGCGCAAGTTCCTGCATGACCACCATCTGGACGGCAGTTCGCCCGGCGACGAAGAGGGACTGAAAGTCCGCAAGTTGCTGGCCGAAGTCAATGAGCGAGAGTTCCGCTTGTCGGTTCGCAAAGGCGAATACATCCGCAAGGATATGGTGCGGGAAGCGTGGCTGAGCCGCTGCGGGCGCGTGGTGAACCTGTTGCGAGCAAAGTTTGAAAAAGAGATGCCGCCTCGGCTGGTAGGGCTGGATGCGCCGAGCATACAGGAAGCTCTATCGGCAGCGATAGATTCCGTTCTGCAGGAGCTGCACGAGGGAAAAGGCGATAGCCTGACTCCCTGATTTTGACGCATCCCCAAGGGGTGTGTCATCCAAACGTAACAGCTCTGAACTTGAAAACCGATTTGCCACCCTGTGGGATGCCATAGGTGGCCCGGAGTTGGTGCGTGAGTACCGATTTGACAAAAGCCGCCGCTGGCGAGCTGACTTCGCATGGGAAGAAGCGCGTCTGCTGATTGAGATTGAGGGTGGAGTATGGAATCGAGGACGACATCTGACACCCCGAGGCTTCATGAACGATGCAGAAAAGTATCTGGCTGCCACCTTGCAGGGCTGGGCGGTTATTCGTCTGGTAGACTCCATGCTTACCCCGGACACCATCAAACAAATCCTTGATTATGCCCGAAACCGAATATCTGGAAGACCTGTGGCGTGAAGCGTGGACTCCACCCGACCGCAAGGATGTCTGGATGTGGGCAGAGGAACATATCGAAAACATACCGTACTCGCCCATACCCGGACGTTTTCGTGTTGCCAACTCCCCGATGCTGGCTGAAGTCATGCAGGAAATGGTGAATCCCCGCACCCGAGTTGTGAGCATTATTGCAGCGGTGCAGAGTTCCAAGTCTACGGCGATTGAGATTGCCTCGTGCTACATCATCTCGAATCTGCCTGGCCCCACACTCTGGCTGGATCAGAACGATGATGATGCCCGTGACCAAGCCGAGGGGCGACTCCGCAAGCTGTTCGATTGCTGCCAGCCAGTCAAAGCCCTATACCCGGCAGACAAATACAAGCTGCGTAACACTACCATCCACTTTGCCAACGGCATGACGCTCTGGGTTGCCGGGGCTTACAATAAAAGCAACCTACAGCGCCGTTCCATCCGCTGGCTGATTGGTGACGAAACATGGCGCTGGCCACAAGGTCACATGGCAGAAGCCGAAGCGCGAACCACAGCTTTCGGTTGGCTCGGCAAGTGCATCTTCTGTTCACAGGGAGGATTTGCCGGAGATGATACGCACAACAAGTTCGAGACGACCGACCAGCGGGAATGGATGTTTACCTGTCCTCATTGCGGCAAGGAACAGGCGTATTCTTGGTCATGCGTGGAATGGGGAAGTGATTGCAAGGATGCCGAGGGTAACTACGACTTTCGCAAAGTCCGGGCTACGACTTACATGCGCTGCGCCCATTGTCAGGCAATGTTCGAGGACAGAGACGATGTGCGGCGTGACCTCAATGCCCGGTCACGCTTTGTCCCGCAGAATCCGAATGCGGCTACGGAGTATGTGGGCTTCCATTGGAATGCGCTCGCCACGATGAGCTGGGGCATGTTGGCAGAGCTTTACCTCCGCGCCAAGACCGCTGCCCGGAAAGGCGATTACACCCAGCTGCAGCAGTTCTACCAGAAACGACTTGCCCAAGCATGGAATGAGTTTCACGAGGATTTCCATGTGGAGACTCCGCTATCTGACTATCGCCTGGGGTGTAGCGCGGCAAGCGGATTGAGGGACGATTTGCAGAGATATG
>UMHM01040540.1_pt1 | contig 29789 bp, 24 predicted proteins | sample 1965501 | NCBI WGS metagenome assembly UMHM01 (sample SAMEA4836095, study PRJEB28245) | human gut metagenome | biome: gut microbiome; material: fecal sample | place: Denmark | collected 2008
ATTGGAGATCATCTCGTCCACTTCGCTGTCGCAGTTGCCCTTGATGACGGTGATGAAGCTCATCGCGTCGTTCAAGAGCTTCGCCACGCGCATGGGGGCGTATCCCTCGGGCAGGGGATTGCGGGGACCGTGATTGTAGGTGTCTCCGAGCAGCACCACCTTGGTGTCCGGGTGCTCGGGGAGCGCGGAGTCCACGATGGAGAAAAACTTTTCGAGGTTCACAGCGGAGCCGTGGATGTCGGATGCGACGAAAATTCTCATGTTTACCTTCTTAAGTGTATCGTTCCGGGAAAGGGAAGGTCAATATCTGTCCCGCCCGTCGTAGTCTCTGCCGCGGCCGTAGTCTCTGTCGCGGCCGTAGTCTCTGTCGCGGTCGTAATCGCGGGGACGCTCGCGTTCGTAGTCGCGGTAGCCGCGGTCGTAGCGGTCGCGGTCCGCCTCATAGCTGCGCGCACGGTCGTAGTCTATGCCGCCGCGCTCGGGTTCCTGCCTGCGCATCGCCTTGCGCTTGTCATATCCCTTATCTCCGGACACGGGCTTGAAGAGCAGGAAAACGATGATGAGCGCGGGCACTGCGATCCCGATGATGAGGATGACGCGGAGCGCGTCCGAGGGTTCTCCGCCCGTGAGGTCGCCGTCCGTGACGTCGGGCTCGGGGTCTTCGGGAGCGAGGAGCTCAGCCCGTCTCGCCTCCGCCACGGGGTGCCAGCTCACCGTGAAGGGGGCGAAGGATGAGACGTCCGCAATGCCGTATTTGACGGACGCGCCGTTCTTTGCGATGAAGGCGATGCTGCTGCCGCCCTCCGCCGCCGCGCCGATGTAGAAGAGTTCGTCCGCGTCCGTGACATAGGTGCCGTCGGTGAGCCTGACGGCGGCGCCCTCCGCAAGCGTGACGGGGATGAGGGGGGAGGCTTCCGCCGCGCCCTCGGGGAGAGAAGTGACCAGCATGTCGTCCGTCACTTCACCGTCGATGTAAAAGCGCAGTGCGGCAAATTCGCCGTCCATGACGTAGAGCGAGCCGTAGCGCGAGACCTTATAGTAGTAGCTTTTCTGCAAAAAGAAGACGTTGCCCGTCGTGTCCGTGCGGGCGACGATGTCGGAGGGAGAGGACGCGGAAGACGCCGTCAGTTCCTCATCCGAAGGGGAGATGCAGATGTAATAGTCATTCCCCGCCGCATACGCCGTGTCCGCGGAAGCGGGTGCGAAACCGCACGCCGTGAGCGTGAGGGCAAGCATTACGAGCGCAAGTGCGGGGACGAGAAATTTCTTCATGCTCATATATTACTATAATAATAGACGAAAATAAAGTCTTTAAGAACAATTCTTCCGTTTTTTCGCCGCGCAAAAACTTGTGCGCGCACCTTCGTTTTGAAAGGGCGCCGTTTTTCCGCGGCATTTTCCGTTTCCCCGCAAGACGGGTCCCTGCTGCGCCGATGCCAGACCGGAATAATACGAACCGGGTCCAGCGCCGCCGATTTCCGCCTGAACCGCGTCATTCGCCTTGCCAATACGGTGGGGTATTAGCTGCGCCGACTTCCTTGCTCAGCCAAAAATCGGCTGGCGCGGAACTGCTCGCGCCTCAGAGCAAGAGATTTTCGGATGATTTTGCTCCGGCGGAACGCAGGCAATAGTATACATATTGGCAAGTTTCGGCTGTGCAAAAGCGCCGAAAAGAATTGCTCCGAGGCTGGTTCGTATTATTCCGGGCTGGCATGACATAAAACTTTGCATTTTGCTGAGAGCGCGGTTTAGCATTCGGGCATGGACGGGAATCGGACGGTGCTCGACATCCTTGCCATAGAGAGGGAACTCGCGGCGAGGAAAAGAGAGGCGCTCAGAAACTACAACCGCGAAAAGGTGCACTCGAAACAGATGGAATTCCATCGCTCGGAGCGCCGCAACAGATGGGTGTTCGGCGGCAACCGCTCGGGCAAGACGGAGTGCGGCGCGGCGGAGAGCGTATGGCTCGCCCTCGGAGAGCATCCCTTCAAGGTCAACCGCCCCGACGTTCAGGGGTGGGTGGTCAGTCTCACCCGTGAGGTGCAGAGGGACGTCGCGCAGGCGAAGATCCTGAAATATCTCCCCGCAAGACGCATCGAGGACATCGTGATGGCGAGCGGCAGAAAGGGTGCGCCCGAGTACGGCATCATAGACCACATCGTCGTGCGCAACGCCTTCGGAGGGTTCTCGAAGATCGGCTTCAAATCCTGCGATCAGGGGCGGGAGAAGTTTCAGGGCACGTCGCTGGACTTCGTGTGGTTCGACGAGGAGCCGCCTCTTGACGTCTATGAGGAGTGCAGGATGCGCGTCTTCGACCGCAAGGGGTGGATCTTCGGCACAATGACCCCCTTGAAGGGGCTCACCTGGGTGTACGGCGAGATCGAGCTCAACGAACGCAATGACCCCGAGGTGTGGTGCACCCACATGGAGTGGAAGGACAACCCCTACCTCGACCCCGAAGAGGCGAGGAACATGGCGGCGCTGATGTCCGAGGAGGAGCAGCAGTCGAGAAGGTTCGGACGATTCAGTTCGGGGCAGGGGCTGGTGTATCCGGAGTTCGACCCCGAGCGGCATGTCATCGACCCTTTCGATGTCCCTGCGGACTGGCAGTGCGCGGCGTCCATCGATCCGGGGCTCAGGAACCCGACGAGCTGTCACTTCTACGCGGTGGACTACGACGGGCGGATATACGTCGTCGGGGAGCACTACGAGCGGGGACGGGACATCGACTGGCACGCGGAAAAGATCCTCGCGCTTGCGGACAGGCTGGGCTGGCGGCGGGACTCGTCGGGAAGGCTCCGCGCTCTCATCGACAGCGCGGCGTCACAGCGTACGCTTGCCTCCGAAAAGAGCGTCGCGGAGCTCTTCTATGAGAGGGGGATCTCGGTGAATACCCGCGTGAACAAGGATTTATACAGCGGGATCCAGCGCTTAAAGTCCTTGTTTTGCAAAGATCCGCCGGAGATCTTCATCTTCCGCACCTGCGTCGATCTCATCCGCGAACTCAAAGGCTATTGGTGGGGAGAGGGGGACAGACCGCGCAAGATCGACGACCACGCTCTCGATGAGCTGAGATACTTTGTGATGTCGCGCCCCGCGCCCTCTCTTCCGCCCGCGCCGGAGAAGAGCGTGATCCAGAGGGACAAGGAGAGCCTCGTCCGCTCCGTCAGAAGGGAGAAGGCATGGATGACGAAATTTTGAAGACCCTCCTCAAAAAGGCTACGGGCTATTCCCGCGACGAGGTGCAGGAGGAGTACGCCGTCACGCCGGAGGGGGATATGGTGCTCACCAAACGCAAGGTGACCAAGAAGTATTACCCGCCGGACAGCACCGCGCTCAAAACTTACCTGGAGCTCGCTTCCGAGCGGGGGACGGAGGAGATGAGCGACGAGGAACTCGCGGCGGAAAAGGCGCGCCTGCTCAGGGAACTCGCCGAAGAGGAGAAACGCGCGTCTGCGGCGGAGCGCCGCAAGGGGACGCGAAAAGGAGTGAAAAATGTCGAAAGTTGAACAGGACATCGTCTCGGCGGTGTTGGAGGACTTCCGCAAAAGGCAGGAAGCCCGCCGCCCCGTCGAACTGAATTGGCGGCTGAACATGAACTTTGTCATCGGCAACCAATTTTCGGAGATCACGCCGCGCGGGGACGTGGAGGAGTACGGCAGGCAGTATTTCTGGCAGTGCAGGGAGGTGTACAACCACATCGCGCCCATCCTCGAGACGAGACTTTCCAAGCTCGCGAGGGTGAAGGCGAAGGCGACGGTGCGCCCCTCTTCCCCCGACGACGCCGACCGCGCATCTGCGGAGGTCGCCACCAAACTCGTGCAGGCGGTCTCCGCCGAGAACGGGTTCAGCGCGCTCATGAGCGAGGCGAACGTGTGGAGCGAGGTGACGGGCAGCGCCTTTTATAAGGTGAGCTGGGACACCGCAAAGGGCATGGCGCTCGACGCGGACGGGAAACTCCGCGAGGGGGAGGTGAAGATCACCGTCTGCCCGCCATTCGAGATCTTCCCGGAGAACATCGCACTCTCGGAGCTGGACGCGCAGCCCTCCGTCATGCACGCCAAGGTGATGGGCACCGAGGACGTCTTCCGCATATGGGGGAAGCGCGTGGAGGGCAGGACGCTCAACGTCTTTTCCTTTGAGAACGCGGACGTTTTGGGCGGTCTCGGCTATCACGCCACCGTCCCGAAGATGGTGACGGAAGCGCGGGAGGACGCGGTGCTCGTCATCGAGAAATATTCCATGCCCACCGAGGCTTATCCCGACGGCAGGCTGCTCATCGTCGCGGGGGACGCGCTGGTGCATGACGGACCCTTGCCATATCTCAACGGCGAGGACGGCAAGCGCGGCTATCCCTTTGCCAAGCAGGTGTGCCTCGAGACCCTGGGCAACTTCTTCGGCGGGAGCGTGGTGGAGCGCATCATCCCCGTGCAGCGCGCCTACAACGCGGTGAAGAACCGCAAGCACGAGTTCATGGACCGCATCGCGATGGGGGTGCTCGCCGTAGAAGACGGCAGCGTGGACACGGACGCCCTCGAAGAGGAGGGGCTGCCGCCCGGCAAGATCCTGGTGTATCGCCAGGGGAGCGCGCCGCCCGTCATGCTCAACGCCGGGCAGGTGCCCTCGGAGTTCAGCCGCGAGGAGGAGAAACTCCTGAACGAATTTGTCATGATCAGCGGAGTGAGCGAGGTCACCACCTACTCCCAGGTGCCGAGCAACGTCGCGTCGGGGACTGCGATCTCTCTCCTGCTCGAACAGGACGACACCCGCATCTCCCTCACGGCGGACAGCCTCCGCGAGGCGGTGAAGAGGGTGGCGAAGCAGATCATCAGGCTTTATAAGCAGTTCGCCGCCGCGCCTCGCATGATGAGGGTCGCGGGGGAGGGCGGCGATGTGGAAGTGCTGCAATTCTCCGCGAGCGACCTCGGCTCCGAGGACGTCACCTTCGACACGATGAACGAGATCGAGGACTCCCTTTCCGCCCGCCGTGCGATGGTTTTCGACCTTCTTAACCTCGGGCTTTTCGCGGACGAGAACGGGGTCATCTCCTCCCGCACCAAGACCAAACTGCTCGAGATCCTCGGCTTCGGCGGCTGGGAGCACTCCCGCGACACCGACGAGGCGCACATCGCAAAGGCGGAGAGGGAGAACTTCGAGCTGCGCACCGCGGACGTCACCCCGGACGTGTTGGACGACCACGCCCTGCACATCGCGGAGCACACCCGTCTTGCGGTGTCCGCCCCCTGCGAAAAGGACGAAAAATTCCGCGCGAGGGTGAGCGCTCACATCAACAAACACAAGGAACTCGCCGCGCTCTCGCAGGGCGTCGTCGAACTCGAAAAGAAGTTCAGAGGTGAAGAGGATGAAGAAAGAGGCTAAGCCTGCGGGCGAAAAGGATAAGGAAAGAGAGGCGGCAGTCCTCGAAAAAGAGGACGTCCCGGCAGCGCCCGAGGACGAAACGCCCGCGGATGAAGTCCGCGGGACCCCCGCCGTCACGGACGGCGGCAACGGCAAAAACGAGGCTCTCGGCAAATTCAGGAACCCCGAGGAGCTGCTCAAAGCATACGGCGAGCTGGAGCGCGAGTTCACCCGCCGTTCCCAGAGGCTGGCGGAGGCGGAGAAGAAACTCGCCGAAGCGCAAGCCCCCTACGCCCCGGACGGGAAAGAGTGGAAGGAGACGGTGGACAAGTTCTTTGAAAAGTTCCCTGCCGCCAAACCTTTCGCGGGCAGGATGGCGAGAGAACTCATGCGTCATCCCGAACTCAGAAGGGAGCGCGGGTGCCTCGGGGACGCGCTGATGAGGGTGCTCGTCTCCGAGTTCCGCACTCCCGAGCAACTCATGTCCGACGGACAATTCCTGAAGGATCACGTGCTGACCTCAACCGTCGTAAAGGCGGCGGTCATAGAGGGCTATCTCAAGGGGCTGAGGGAGGGGCAGCCTCCCGCCGTCATGCGCGACGGAGGGCAGTTCGGACCCGCGCCCCGGAGAAACCCCAAAAGCATCGAAGAGGCGGGAGACCTCTTTTTGAAAGACAACGGATAGGAGAACATCATGGTCACACTCAGCAATGCGGACAAAGCATTAAAGACATTTTATCTCGGCGTTTTGGCAGATCAACTCAACGTTGGGGTGAATCCGCTCCTCGCCAAGATCGGTCAGACCGGCGCCGACGTCTGGGGCAAAGAGGTGAGGAAACTCGCCCCCTACGGCATCAACGGCGGCATCGGCTCGGGCAGCGAGACGGACGCGCTCCCCGCAAGCGGCGGCAACAATTACGCGCAGTTCACCCTCACGCTCAAGAACCTCTTCGGCAAGATCGAGATCTCGGACAAAGCCGTCCGCGCGTCTCAGAACAGCGCCGGCGCTTTCGTCAACCTGCTCAATGCCGAAATGGACGGGCTGCTCAAAGCCAGCAAGTTCAACTTCGGCAGGATGCTCTACGGTGACGGCAGCGGTCTCATCGCCACCACCGTGGAGAACGTCGGCGACAGCAACGACATCCTCACCGTGGACAGCGTCCGCGCTCTCATGGAGGGCATGACGGTGGACGTCTACAACGCCTCCGACGTCAAGGACGCGACGCTCAGCGGCTCGCGCATCCTCACCATCGACCGCGACAGCAAGACGGTGAAACTCAGCGCGACGGCGTCTTCCAAGATCGGCGCGGGCTACAAGCTCTATGTGCAGGGTTCCAAGGGCAACGAGATCACGGGGCTTGAAGCCGTGTTCGGCGACACGCCCACCATCTACGGGCTGGACCGCGCGGATTACAGCTTCCTGAAGCCCTACGTCAAGAACGTGAGCGGCACCGTCACCCCCGGCGCCATCCAGTCCGCCATCGACGTCATCGAGGAAGTGGCGGGCGGCAGCGTGGACTTCATCGTCTCTTCCTTCGACGCGAGAAGGCAGTATGTCGATTTCCTCACCGCCAACCGCACCAACCTCGACTATATGAACCTCGACGGCGGCTATAAGGCGCTCTCCTACGCGGGCGTGCCCTTCGTCGCGGACAGGTTCGTCGCCGACGGCACCGTCTATCTCCTCAATTCCGAGGACTTCAAGCTGCATCAGCTCTGCGATTGGAGATGGTTGGAGGGCGAGAGCGGCAGCGTGCTGCATCAGATCCCGGGCAAGGCGTCTTATTCCGCCACCCTCGTCAAATACGCCGATCTGCTGTGCGCGCGTCCCATGGGACAGGCAAAGCTCGTCTTCGACGGCAGCTCCTCGGGCAGCGTGAACTATCACACCGTCACCTTCGACAGCGACGGCGGCACCGACGTCATCGCGCAGACCGTCCTCGACGGCGGCAAAGCCACCGAACCCAAGGATCCCACCAAGGCGAGCGTGTCCTTCGAGTGCTGGAAACTGGACGGCGTGGAGTTCGACTTCGACACTCCCGTGACGGACGACATCACTTTGGTGGCGAGCTGGCTGTGAGAGAGGAGCATCTCATACCCGTCTCCTCCGACCTTTACTCCATAGGGGAGAGGCTGAGAGAGATAGACGGCAGATACGAGCTTTTCTACAACGCTAAGCTCGACAGATACGAGATCCACGCATCGGGGGCGCTGCAACTTGCGGTGCCCCGCGGGGAGCTGGACGCGCGCGTCATCGCGCGCGTCCGCGAGACCCGCGTCGAGAGGCGGGACGCGCTGCTCGAAAGCATCGAGCGCGCCTGTCTCTCAGCCGCACGCGCCGCGGAAAAGCGCGCACTCGAAAGGGCGGAAGCCGCTCTTTCGGGAGAGGAGGGATCATGTTGGTGAAGGAAGTCATCGGCGAGTGCCTCGTCAAACTCGGCAAGGAAAATTTCATTGACGAAGCGGAGCTCACCGACGAGCAGCAGGCGCTCGTCGACAGGCTGCTCGCCGCGCTCAACATCGCGTATAAGGAGGCGGTGACGGAGTTCATCCCCCTTTACTGCGAGGAAGATGTGACGGTGAGCGGCGGTGTCATCGACGTCTCCGGGCTGTCCCGTCGCATCCTTTATCCCGTCGCGCTCTCGTCGGGCGGACGGGCGAGAAAGGTGTGGGTGCGCCCGGAGGGGCTTTCCGCGGACGCGGAGGGCAGAGCGACGCTGAGATATGCCTATCTCCCCGAGGACGTCACCCTCTCGTCGGACATCGCGGATATGCGTCTCACGGCGGGGGTGCTCTCGGACGGAGTCATCGGGGAATACTATCTTGCGGACAAGGTGTTCGAGCTCGCGGAGGCTTATGAGACATCCTTTCGCGAGGCGCTCTCCGCCGTGCGCTACAAGGGGCGTCCCATGACCCTCGGCGCCGGGAGGTGGAGAGGATGAAAGGGATAAATTCCGTTTCGCGCACGCTGCGCGTGGGGTTCGAAGGCATCCGCAACACCGTGGACGAAAGCGCCATGGACTGGAGTTTCACCCCGGAGATGTTCAACTACCGCATAGAGGACGGCGTCCTCACGGGCGGGATCGGTCTCATGGCGGCGAGCGGCTTCCATCAGACCGCGGACGGAGTGCGCAGAGACTATCCCGCGCTCCCCGCGGGCGTGGAGGTCGCACACATCTTCCACTATCGCAGGCGCTCGCAGGGCAACTACGACGACAGGCTGGTCATCGGCACCTCGACGGGCGCGATCTATTACACCGCGGTGTTCGCTTCGGACACCTGGCACCTCGTGGAAGGCTACACCTTGCAGGGGGACGCTTCGGCGGTGTGCTACAACTACGACGGCAAGGATGTCCTGTTGCTGTGCTCGGAGGGGAGCCCGCTCGCCGTGCTGGACGACGGGACGGTGACCACGGTCACTTCCGCGCCCCGCTTCACCTCGGTGACGGTGCACAACGAGAGGGTGTACGGCACGGTGAGCGGCACGAGCGAACAGCTCTGGTTCTCCGACAATTTCGACCCGAAGAATTGGACGGTGTCGGGGGATGAGGCGGGCTACATCTCCTTCCAGGACGAGTGCGGCGACGCGCTTGCGGCGGTGTCCTTCCTCGGCTATCTCTACATCTTCCGCGAGCACGGCATACACCGTCTCACGGCATACGGCGATCAGAGCGAGTTTTCGCTGAAAAAGCTGTTTACCGCTACGGGAAGGATATATAAACATACGATAGCGCTGTGCGGCGACAGGATAATGTTCCTCACCGACGAGGGGATCTTTTCCTTCGACGGCTACTCGGCGACCCCCGCCGTAAAGGAATTTCCCGACATAGAATACCCCTCGCATTGCAGGGCGGCGTACCACGACGGGGCTTATTGGCTGAGCTGTTTCACCGACATAGGCGAGCTCGCCATCGGCGTGTGCACGACGGACGCGCTCGTCAGGTGCGACCTCCGCGACGGCAGCCTCGCCGTCCTCGCGGGGGAGGACATCCTCACCATGTGCGCGGTGCGCTCGCACACCGCGGACGACATCGTCTTTGCGGTGGATACGGACGAGGGATGCAGGCTCGCATCCGTTGCGGAGAACGGGCTCGTCTTCGGCACGCCCACCCCGAAGATCTATCGCTCGCCCTACGGCGACCTCTTTTCCTCCGCGCTGAAAACGGTGCTCGACGTCACCCTCACCACCCGTTTCGCCGCGGAACTCAGGGTGATCACTGACGGCGAAGCGCACTCATTCGCGCTGCCCGCGTCGGACGCTCCGCAGACGGTGTTCGTCGGCAAGAGCGGGGTGAAGATCGGCATCGAACTGCGCTCCTTTTCGGGGCTCGCGCACATCACTCAGCCCGTCGTGAGGCTGAAACTCACCGCAGGGAGGTAACATGAACATCAACGAGATCGCGTCTTTGGTGGAGGAACTCGACTACCGCGTGAAGACATTGGAGAAAAAGGTTGCGGAACTCATCGCCGCCGCGGCAAATGCGGCTCCGCAGCAATGACGGAGGAAGATATGGCATCGTTTTGGGACGAATTCAAGGATCTGTTCAAGACGGATTCTCAGCGCAAAGAGGAAAGACAGAATGAGATCGCCGCCGCTCTCGAGGCGGAAAAGGCGGTCACGGACAGGCTCGCCGAGCTCGACCGCGAATATCGCGAGTCCCTGCCCGAAGAGCCCGAGCCCGACCTCGACGCCCTCTTCCCCGAGAGCCTCGGGTTGGAGAAGGTGGAGCACACCCCTGCCACGGACGAGGAACTCGCTGCGCGCGCTCAGGCGGGCGTCGACTACGAAAAAGCCGCCGAAAAGAGGGACTTGGAGCACGGGTTCGGGCTGACCGAACAGGCTCTCGACGACCGCGCGGACGACGCGCGCGAAGACCTTGACGCCCGCTATCGCGAGCTCGGGGAGCTATATGAAGAGCTGCGCAAGCAGACGGACAACGACGCCATCAGGCGCGGAGTCGCGCGCGGGAGCATCCGTTCGAGCGCGCAGCAGGCGCTCTCCGAGGAAAAGGCGGGGGCGGAACGCGCGAGCAGGGCGGAGTATGAGGGCGAGATGGCGGACATCTCCGCGGAGCTCGACGCCCTCAGACGGGAGCAGGACGCAGCCTTCGAGGAGCTGGACCTCAAATACGCCGCGGAACTCGAGGAGCGCATCGCAGATCTCAAAGAGGAACGCGACAAGACCGCGCAAAAATACGCCGACTACAACAACGCCGTCGACGAGGCGGAAAGGGAATACGCCCTCCGGCGCGAGGACGACATCGCGGACTTCCTCGCGGAAAGGGAAAAGGAGCGGCTCGAGCGCGAGGAGCAGCAGCGCCGCGAAGAGGCGGAGTTCGGCTACCGCGGCGCCAAGCAGGAGAATTATGCCGAGCGCTACAACATCGCCCTCGACTTCTACACCTCTCTTTCCCCCGACATCGCCGCCGACGCTCTCGCCGCTTCCCCCTCCATGAAATACTACCTCGGCAACTATTACGACAAGCTGCTGGGGGTGTTGAGGAAGGGGGATAGCTCCGCCGCCACCTCCATCTACTTCTGAGTGCGTCATTTGGCGATCTGCTTTGTCAAAGCCCCGTTCCGCAATGCGGTCACGTACGTCTTAGTACGCTCCCTTTTGCGGAAGGGGCTTTTTCGCGCATCTCATCCAAATGGCGCCCTCAGCGAATTAGCGTTCGTGCGGGCGTCTTCGAGCACGACGAGCTCATATTCGGAGACGGTCTAACGAAAGCCCCGAGCGTGACGTCCTTAGACACGATGTTCGCTCGTTCGGAGTGGAGCCGCTCACCGACGCGCACTCGTTCGGAGCGTCTTTGAACACGATGTTTCTCTTTCGGAGACGGTCTCACGCGCCGCTCAGCCAAACTTGCACCGTGGGCGAAAATTCGCCCACGCTTGCAAGTCGCGGCGCGCCCCGCGACCTCGCAAGCCTGACGGAAAATTAAGTAGACACGGGCTCGGTGCGCGTCGAGTCGCCCTCCTCGCCCCGCGAGGGGATCTCGACAAGTACCGGCATCCGCATGGTTATGTGGATGCGATCACCAAAATTTTGGTAAAGTTCAAAAGTAAGTCCCGCATTTTGGGAGACGGCAAGCTTATTCCGAGTGGGGGAGGAGTGCCGAAGGCGAGGAGGGGGTCTCTTACTCCCATGTCAGAGGACGGTAACTTATGTCTCCCTTTGAGTACGCCGAACAGTTTGAGCGAGTACCCCCGAGCCGAACAGCTTATTCGAAGCGTCCCCGAGCACGACGAACGGCTTGATAGAGCGTCTCCGAGCACGCCGAAGACTCCGAGTGAGCATTGTTCGGTGCCCCGAGGAACTTTTCTGCCCCCCCCCGCAAGAACTCACAGGGCGAAGAGGGTGAGTTCGGTGGGGTAGAGGGGGGAGCCGCGGTGGCGGAGGTGGAAGCGGGTGTAGGCGGGGGAGAGGGATGTGATGAGGCGGGGGATGCGGAAGAGGTCTTCGTTGCGGTGGTAGACAGAGACGGCGAGACGGGGGTGTTCCGTCCCGATGTGGCGGCGGGCGCCGAGCAGGGCGGCGTATTCTCCGCCTTCGATGTCGGCGATGATGAGAGAGATGGGCTCCGTGATGTCGAGATCGAGGGTGGTGACTTCCACCTCTTCGCCGCAGGCGGCATCCGAGAGGGTGTTTGCGGAGGAGCTTGCCTCGCAGACGGCGACGCGCATCCTGCTCGGCACGTCGGCGACTCCCTTCCGTCTCATCTCGATGTCGCGGAACCCCGCAAGGTTGCGGCGCATGGCGTCGAAGCTTGAGGGGGTGATCTCGTAGGCATATATGCGCTTGTAACAGTTTTTGCCATAGTTGACCATATAAGAGAGGACGGTGTCGCCGACGTAGGCGCCGAGATCGGCGACCACCTCGTCGGGAGTGCAGGTGAGGATGTCGAGGTCGAAATATTCGTCGAAGAGGGTCTCGCGGGTGCGGGTGGGGAGAGCGGTGTCGAAGCGCAGCCAATTTGCAAGCACGGCGGTGAGTGTGCGGCGGGAGCGGAAGTCGGAGAGCAGCCCGTACACCCACTCGAAGTCGTCGATGTGCGAGTGCAGGACATTCGCTTTCAGGCGCAGCTCTTCAAAATCGCCTGCCTCGGCGTCCAGTCGTCCCCAATAGCCGTAGGCGTTGAAGAATCGCTCGAGGCTGCGCGCGGACGCGGGCGGCAGGGCGAGGAACGCCGCTTTCATCCCCTCGAAGAGCTCCTCTTCGCTCTTTCCCCTTACCTCCCTTGCAAGCAGCGCGAACTCTCTGTCGACGACGTTCATGAGACCCCTCCCGTGCCGGGCAAGATTCCTTTCCGCCAGGCTTACCACACAATATATGAAACAGCGGCGCCGAAAGTTTGAGAGCGGGCGCCGCCTGTCCGTCCCGTACCGTGTGGGCAAAGCTATTCCGGGTCCGGCATAAAGAATGCGCCGTCCGAACATTTCTTAAACATAATTACCCCGTGTGCGTGCATTGCGGCGAGGGATGTGTTATCATTGACCGCGGCGGGAATGCCGCTCATCCCTCCCGTATCCGCGTGCGCAAAAATGTCAAAGAATGCGCCGCGGGCAAGGGTGCGTCGGCGATGCGGCGTGCCCGTGAAGAGACGGCGAAAACCGCCCGCCGAGGTGCTGCAAAAAGCGCCGGAACGCGGCGGACGAAGAAGGAAGATATGAAATACTCACTTGCGGTGTTCGACATGGACGGCACCATACTCGACACTCTGGATGACCTCACCAACACACTCAACCTCTCCCTCGAGGAGGCGGGACTGCCCCTCCGCACCAAGGACGAAGTGCGCTCATTTGTGGGCAACGGCGTGGGCAAACTCATCGAACGCGCCCTGCCGGAGGACACGTCCGAGACGGAGCGCGAAAAGTTTTTCGAGGTGTTTGCGCGCAACTACAAGCTGCATTGCGCAGACCTCACCCGCCCCTACGACGGAGTGCCCGAACTCATCGCGGCGCTTCGGGCGCGGGGAGTGAAGACTGCGGTGGTCTCCAACAAGGTGGACTTTGCCGTACAGCAGCTTGCGGAGGACTATTTTCCCGGGTTTTTCGACATCGCGGTAGGGGAGCGGGAGGGAGTGAAGAGAAAGCCCGCGCCCGACTCCGTGCTTGCGGTGATCGACGCCCTCGGGGTGCGCCGTGAGGAGACTGTCTACATCGGTGACTCCGATGTGGACGTGGAAACGGCGAAGAACGCGGAGGTAGATTTCATCGGCGTGGAGTGGGGCTTCCGCCCGCGTGAAGTGCTGCTCGAGCACGGCGCGAAAGTCACCGTGAAGAGGACGGACGAGCTCCTGCGCCTCATCCTCGGGGAATAGAAAAATCTGCAAAAGAGCGAGTTTAATGCTCAAAACAATGAGATAAACGCCGCGTTTGCGGCGTTTATCATTTTGCGATGGTTTTGTTTTTTGAGTGCCTTGCCCTCTTGATCTGCGGGACGAAGGAGGGGGGGATCCATCCCTTGTTTTGTTTGGCATTGTTGAGCCTGCGCCTTGTTGTGCCGGGCGTTATAGTTGCGCTTCGTTTGCGGCGATGAGCCCGAGCCTTGCTTGCGGGGCATAGGGATCGCGCCTTGTTTGCGGCGTTTGAGGATGAGCCCGCGCCTTATCTTTCGTTGAGGGGTACGTAGGGCTGACGGGGCGCGACGGCGGTGTAGCCGGGGCGGATGATCTTGCCGCGGTTTGCGAGTTCCTCTATGCGGTGGGCGCTCCAGCCCGCTATCCTTGCCACGGAGAAGATGGGGGTGTAGAGCTCGGTGGGGATCTTCAGCATGGTGTAGATGAGCCCGGAGTAGAAATCCACATTGGCGCTCACGCCCTTGTACATCTTGCGCTTCTCGCCGATGACTTCGGGGGCGATGCGGGCGACTTTTTCGTAGTATTCGTAGTCCTTCTCCAACCCTTTGGCAACGGCGAGCTTCTTGGCGTAGTCGCGCAGGATGTCCGCGCGCGGGTCGCTGAGAGAGTAGACCGCGTGCCCTATGCCGTAGACGAGCCCCGCGCCGTCGAACGCCTGTTTGTCGAGGATGCGGGCGATATAGTCGCGGATGGCGTCGTCCGTGCAGGGGGTGGTCGCCTTGATGTCCTGGAACATTTTGGACACCTTGATGTTGGCGCCGCCGTGACGGGGACCTTTCAGAGAGCCGAGGGACGCCGCCACTGCGGAATAGGTGTCCGTCCCGGAGCTGGTGACGACGTGGTTGGTGAAGGTGGAGTTGTTGCCGCCGCCGTGTTCGGCGTGCAGGACGAGGCAGAGGTCGAGCACCTTGGCTTCGAGCTCGCTGTACTTCCTGTCCGGACGGATGAGACGGAGGATGTTTTCCGCCGTGCTGCGGTCGGTGCGCGGCTTGTGGATGATGAGGCTGTTGTCCGAATGATAGTGCGCGTACACCTGATAGCCGTAGGCGGAGAGCAGCGGGAACTGCGCGATGAGCTGGATGCTTTGCCTGAGCACATTGGCGATGGAGATGTCGTCGGGGTGCTTGTCGTAGCTATAAAGTGTGAGCACGCTGCGCGCGATGACGTTCATCATGTCAGAAGACGGCGCCTTCATGATGATGTCGCGCACGAAGCTCTCGGGCAGTCTGCGGTAGGCGCCGAGCATCTCGGTGAAGTGCGCGAGCTCCTTCTCGTCGGGGAGAGACCCGAAGAGCAGAAGATAGGCGGTCTCCTCAAAGCCGAAACGCTTTTCGTTGATGAAGCCGTCCACCAGGTCCTTGATGGGGATGCCGCGGTAGAAGAGCTCGCCGGGGCACTCCACGCGGTTGCCGTTCTCGTCGAGGTGGTAGGAGTTGATCTCGCTGATTTCGGTGAGTCCCGCGACGACGCCTGTGCCGTCGATGTCGCGCAAACCGCGTTTTACGTTATACTTTTGATAAAGAGAAGGGTCGATAGTGCTGTTTTCCACGCAGACTTCGCTCATCTTGCGCATCCATGGCGCGTAATGTGCGACGGTTTTTTCGAATTGTTCCATGCTCTCATCTCCTTTTCCGTATTCCGTGCACGGGAGCGTTTTTGCGCCCTTCCGTCACGGTGAGCCGCCTCCGAAAACGCGGCAAAAACCCTTGGGAAATCGCATCCGCAACTGTTGAAACGGTGACATTATAACACAAAAATATGCAAAACGCAACACCCGTATTATTAACTTAAATGTGCCGGGGCAAAGAGCGGGAGATGTGTTTATTTTGGGCGGTATCCCGATCCGGCATCGACGGGACGCAGGACGCGGCTCGTATCATCCTTATCGGGCATGGCGGAGCGGAGCAAGAGGTCTCACTCGTCCTTGGCGAGGTCGGCAAACTTGTAGGGCAGCGCTTTGGCGAGTTCCGCGGGAGAGGTCTCGATCTGCACGCCTATCCTGCCCGCGCTGAACACGAAGGACGGGAGGGGCTTCGCGCTCTCGTCCACCGCGGTGACAAACTGTTTTTTCATCCCGAGAGGGGAGCATCCGCCGTGCACGTAGCCCGTGAGCGGGAAGAGTTCCTTGGAGCGCACCATCTCGACGGATTTTTCCCCCACCGCTTTCGCCGCCTTTTTGAGGTCGAGCTCGCGGGCGACGGGGATGACGAAGACGTAGTGAGCGAGGCTCTTTCCCACGGTGACGAGGGTCTTGAAAACCACCTCGACGGGGAGCCCCATGATGGCGGCGGCTTCCACGCCCGAGGGAGCGTCCTCGGGGGAGACTTCCTTGCCCTCGGGGAGATAGGCGCGGGGAGTGTAGCTTGCGCCCGCTCTGTCGAGAGCGCGCATGGCGTTGGTCTTTTCGGGTCCTTTGTTTTTGGACATGGTTTTTTACTGTCCCCGCCCGCGAGGGCGGAAAAATCCCGCCGCAAGGGCGGCGGGACTCCTTGTCAGTTGACGGAGAAGAGCAGGTCTCCGTAGGTGGGGAAGGGCCAGTACTTTTTCGCGGTGCGGATCTCCATCCCGTCGCACGCCTCTCTCAGCGCGTTCATGGCGGGGATGATCTCGTCGCGGCAGATCTTGCCGTACGCCATCCAATCCGCGGCGTTCTTGCCCTTTTCGAGGGCGGCTTTCAGGCTCTTGACCGCCTTCACCGCGTCGGAGTAGAGCCCCGCGAGCAGCTTCAGCGTGTCCTTCTGCGGAGCGGACGCGATCCCCGTCCCCGCAAGCGCGCTCACGGTCTCCGCCAGCTCCTTTTCGTAGGTGGTGACGGCGGGGAGGATGTCCTTTTCCGCCATGTCGAGCATGGTGTTGCCCTCGATGGTGATGAGTTTGCTGTAATTTTCGATGAGGATGTCCTTGCGGCTCCTGATCTCCGCCTCGGTGAGCACGCCGTGACGCTCGAAGAGCGCGATGTTTTCAGGGGAATCGAGCAGAGCGAGGCAGTCCACCGTGGTGGGGAGGTTCAGAAGCCCTCTGCGCTTTGCCTCTTTCACCCATTCATCGGAGTAGTTGTTGCCGTTGAAGACGATCCTGCCGTGTTCCTTCATGTTGCGGCGGATGATCTCCTTGATGGCGGCGTTGAAGTCCTTCGCACCCGCGAGCTCCTCCGCCGCCATGCGGAACTCGTCCGCCATGATGGTGTTGAGCACGGTGTTGGTGTCCGCGATGGAGAACGCCGAGCCCAGCATACGGAACTCGAACTTGTTGCCCGTGAACGCGAGGGGAGAGGTGCGGTTGCGGTCCGTGCTGTCCATTGCGAATTTGGGGAGCACGTGCACGCCGATCTCCACCTGACAAGCCGCGCGTTTGGAGTATGTCCTGCCGTCCGCGATGGCGTCGAGGATGCCGGTGAGTTCGTCTCCGAGATACATGCTGACGATGGCGGGAGGGGCTTCGTTGGCGCCCAGACGGTGGTCGTTGCCCGCGCTCGCCGCGCTTATCCGCAGAAGATCCTGATGCTTGTCCACGGCGGCGATCATCAGCGAGACGATGAGCAGGAACTGCGCGTTGTCCGCGGGGCTCTTGCCGGGCTCGAAGATGTTGTGACCGAAGTTGGTCACCAGCGACCAGTTGTTGTGTTTGCCGCTGCCGTTGACGCCCGCAAAGGGCTTCTCGTGGAGCAGACAGGTCATGCCGTGCTTTGCCGCCACCTTGCGCATGATCTCCATGGTGAGCTGGTTCTGATCCGTCGCCACGTTGACCGTCGTATAGATGGGCGCGAGCTCGTGCTGTGCGGGGGCGACCTCGTTGTGCTTGGTCTTGGCGAGCACACCGAGCTTCCAAAGCTCCTCATCCAGATCCTTCATGAACGCCGCCACGCGGGGCTTGATGGCGCCGAAGTAGTGGTCCTCGAGCTCCTGTCCCTTGGGCGGGCGCGCTCCGAAGAGGGTCCTGCCCGTGTATATCAGGTCGCGGCGCTTCTCGAACGCCTTGCTGTCGATGAGGAAATATTCCTGCTCGGGTCCGACGGCGGAGGAGAGTTTCTCCGTCTTTCTGCCGAAGAGGTGCAGGAGTTTGACCCCCTCGCGGCTCACCGCTTCCATGGAGCGGAGCAGGGGAGTCTTTTTGTCGAGGGCGTGCCCGTTATAGCTGCAGAACGCGGTGGGGATGCACAGCGTGCCGTCCTTTATGAAGGCATAGGAAGTGGGGTCCCACGCGGTATATCCTCGCGCTTCAAAGGTGGCGCGCAGTCCGCCGCTCGGGAAAGAGCTCGCGTCCGGTTCTCCTTTGATGAGCTCCTTGCCGCCGAATTCCATGATGACGCCGCCGTCGGAGGTGGGGGAGATGAAGGAATCGTGCTTCTCGGCGGAGAGCCCCGTCATGGGCTGGAACCAATGCGTAAAGTGCGTCACCCCCTTCTCGACAGCCCAATCCTTCATCGCGCCGGCGATGACGTTCGCGGTCTCGAGAGAGAGGGGACGGTCGTGCTCGCAGCAGTCCCTGAACTCTTCATAGGTGCTTTCCGGCAGGCGTTCGCGCATGACGCGGTCGCTGAAGACCATGCTGCCGAACAGTTCCGACATTACCATAACATACTCCTTCTCCGCGCACGGGGCGCGAAATTTATGATTATTATATTAGATTACCTGCGATATGGCAAGTTATTTTGCAATATGCCGTATCCGAACGATACGCACCCGCCTCGGAACAATTCTTTTCGGTGCTTTTCCGCGGCTGAGGCTTGCCAATATGTAAACTATTGCCTGCGCCTCATCCGCAAAAAAATCATCCGAAAATCTCTTGTTCTGAGATGCGAGCAGTTCTGCTCCAGCAGAACCGGGTCCGCATCATCCGGATCCGGCATTCCGGTTCCGAACGATACGCACCCGCCTCGGGACAGTTCTTTCCGGTGCTTGTCGCGGGCGAAACTTGCGTGCAGGCGAGTCATTGCCCGTGCCAATTCCGCCGCGCCGTTTCCCTCGGAAAAGAGAGAAGGACGCCCCCTTTCGGGGAAGCGTCCTTGCTTCCTTGCGGCTCTTGCCGTCTACGGTGAGATGATAAGCCCTCCCGCCCGCATTGTCAAGCAAACATTTGACTTTTTTCGCGCGGTTTGCTATATTTTTCCCGTCGGCAAAGAGCGTGCCGAAGCGGTCGTCTCTGCGTGTGACACGGAGGGACGACGCCTTTTTTCGGAGGTCATATGGACAGCTACGTTTCCCCGCTTTCGGAAAGATATGCGAGCGAAAGGATGAAGCACATCTTCTCGCCCGATTTCAAGTTCGCCACCTGGCGCAGGCTTTGGATCGCCCTCGCCGAGGCGGAAAAGGAGCTCGGCATCGCCATCACGGACGAGCAGATCGACGAGATGAAGGCGCATGTCACGGACATCGACTACGCCTACGCCGCCGAACGCGAGAAGGAAGTCCGTCACGACGTCATGGCACACGTCCTCACCTTCGGCAAGGCTTGCCCCAAGGCGAAACCCATCATCCACCTCGGCGCCACGAGCTGCTATGTCGGCGACAATACGGACATCATCCAGATGAAAGAGGGGCTCATGCAGATCCGCTCCCTCCTGCTCACGGCGATAGAGAGAGTGGCGGATTTCGCGATGAAGCACAAGGATGTCCCCACCCTTGCCTATACGCATTATCAGCCCGCGCAGCCCACCACCGTCGGCAAGCGCGCGTCGCTGTGGCTCCACGACCTCGTGCTCGATTTCTACGACCTCGAATATCGCATAAATTCCTTGAAGCTCCTCGGCTGCAAAGGGACGACGGGCACCGCGGCGAGTTTTCTCGAACTCTTCGAAGGCGACCACGCCAAGGTCAAAAAGCTGGACAGCCTCATCGCGGAAAAGATGGGCTTTGCCGCGACCTATCCCGTCAGCGGACAGACCTATTCCAGGAAGGTGGACTACAACGTCCTCTCCGTGCTTTGCTCCATTGCGCAGAGCGCGACCAAGTTCTCCAACGACATCCGCCTGCTCTCCAATCTCAAAGAGGTGGAGGAGCCGTTTGAAAGCAAGCAGATCGGGTCCTCCGCGATGGCGTACAAGCGCAACCCCATGCGCAGCGAGCGTATGGCGAGCCTCTCGCGCTATGTCATCACGGACAGTCTCAACCCTGCCGTGACCGCCGCGACGCAATGGTTCGAGCGCACTCTGGACGACAGCGCGAACAAGCGCATCTCCGTCCCGGAAGCGTTCCTCGCCGTGGACGCGGTGCTCTCGCTCTACATCAACGTCATCAGCGGTTTGAAGCTGTATCCGAAGATAATCGAGCGTGATTTGAACCGTGAACTGCCTTTTATGGCGACAGAGAACATTCTGATGTACTGCGTCAAGGAGAAGGGCGGCGACCGTCAGGAGCTGCATGAAGCGATAAGAAAGCACTCCGTCGCGGCGGCTGCCGTGGTCAAGGAGCAGGGCGGGGAGAACGACCTTCTCAGCCGCATCCTGAGTGACCCCGTCTTCAAGCTCACCCGCGAGGAGCTCGACGCCATCATGGACGTGAAGCAGTTTGTCGGGTGCGCCGCGGAGCAGACGGAGGAGTTCGTCGAAGGCGTCGTGCGTCCGCTGCTCGCCGCCAATCCCTACGACGATCAAGCGGCGTCGCAGATCAAAGTCTGACAGCAACAAAAAGGACATAGACACACTCGTGTGCGCGTGCGTTCAAGGGTGAATGCCGCGGACACGCATTCCGTTTGAAAAAATCTTTTGAGAGGTGCAATATGCTCACCGCAATAGTAGGCATCAACTGGGGAGACGAAGGAAAGGGCAGGATGGTCGACCTGCTCTCCGAAGATCAGGACATCGTCGTGCGCTATCAGGGCGGCAACAACGCCGGGCACACCGTCGTCAACGAGAGGGGCAAGTTCGTGCTCAATCTGCTGCCTTCCGGCATCCTGCGCGAGGACAAAGTCAACGTGATGGGCAACGGCATGGTCATCGACGTCAAGCACCTCGCGGGCGAGGTGGACAGGCTCGCCGAGGGCGGCGTCGCCGTCACGCCTGAGAACCTCCGCATCAGCGACCGCGCCGTCATATGCCTGCCGTACAACGTGCAGCAGGACTGCCTCGAAGAGGACAGGCTCGCGGAGCGTAAGTTCGGTTCCACCCGCCGCGGCATCGCGCCCATCTATGCGGACAAGTATATGAAAAAGGCGATCCGCATGGGAGACCTGCTGCACCCCGACTACCTGCGTGCGCGCGTGGAAGAGGTGCTGGACTGGAAAAACCTCTGCCTCTCCGCCTATCCCGGCGCGAAAAAGTACACCGCGGACGAGATCATGGACTGGCTCGCGGGATACGGCGATCGTTTCAAGCCGTACATCTGCGATGTTGGCGCCTATCTCACCCTCGCCGCGCGCGAAGGCAAAAACATCATGTTCGAGGCGCAGCTCGGCGCTCTCCGCGACATCGATTTCGGCATCTATCCCTACACCTCCTCCTCCAACACCATCGCGGCGTACGCGCCCGTCGGAGCGGGGGTGCCCGCACTCAAACTCGACAGGGTCGTCGGCATCATGAAGGCTTATTCCTCCTGCGTCGGCGAGGGACCCTTCACGGCGGAGATGTTCGGCGACGAGGCTGTCGCGCTCCGCGAGGCGGGCGGTGAATACGGCGCCGCCACCGGCAGACCGAGGAGAGTTGGCGGCTTCGATGTCGTCGCCTCCCGCTACGGGTGCAGAGTGCAGGGCGCGGACGAGATCGCGCTCACCAAACTCGATGTCCTCGACGGCTTCGGACGCATCCCCGTCGTCGACGCCTACGACTGCGCGGGCGAGCTCACCGCCGATTTCCCCTTCGGCGAGCAACTCAACGCCGCCAAGCCCCACATCACCTATATGGAAGGCTGGAAAGTCCCCACTTCCGCCTGCCGCCGCTTTGCCGATCTCCCCGCCGCCGCCCGCGCCTATGTGGACTACATCGAAAGGGCGATCGACCGCGAGATCAAATATATCTCCGTCGGCGCCGAACGCGACAGCATCATCATCCGCTGACCGCCCGCCCCACCCGGGCGGCGCCGAACTCGGCACCTCACACCCGCCGACCGTCCCGCCACTCGAGTGTGTTTCGGAACTTGGCACCACACCATCTCTAAATGAAAACACCGCTCGCAAGAGCGGTTTTTTTGTGCGCCGGGAATTCTCCGCTTTCAGGGCTGTTTACTCGGAGAAGGGCTTTAACAAATGTATCGTTATGGGGTGGTGTGTTGATTGTTGGCGGCGGCTATGATATGCTTTGATCGTGCCGGGGCGGCATTTCCGGTCCGGTATGCCGGGTCGTATTATTCAGGTCCGGCATCGGTGAAGGAATGGATCCGCTGCAGTTCAACAGGTTGCTAAAACGCATAAAGACGGATGCCGACGCGCTGGACAAGTTGTACGACTACTACTACCCGCGCATAATTTTGCACATCAAAAAGGTGTATCCCGACGCGAGTGCGGAGGATGTCGCGCAGGAATTTTTCCATCGGCTGTTGAGATCGGAAAACCGCGGCTATATCGCAAAACCCACTTCGTGGGTGTTCACGGTGTGCGAGAATTTGGTCAAGAGCGATCATAAAAAGGAGGCGGGGAGTTTCCCCGCGAGCGATCTCTTGCAAAGGACGGAAGACCCTTCCGACATGGCGGAAAGAGCGGCGGCGAGGGTAAGTGCGCATGAGATCTTCAAGTGTTTGAAGGACGAGACGGTCAAGGAGATAATTTATCTTTACTACTGGGAGGGATATTCGCAAAAGGAGATCGCGGAGATGTTGGGGCTGAGTGCGGCGAATGTGCGAAAGAAGCATTCCCGCGCGATAAAATTCCTGAAAAAAATGCATGATGATGCGTCACACAATGACGATGAAAGACACTCATAAGGACGAAAGGATGCCGATGCGACAATGCGCGGGGCGCCCGAGGTGCGTCCGAAGACGGCGGAGAGTGAAATGAAACGAGACAAAAAATTGCAGCAGACAGCCGACGAGAGCATGCGCGTGTTGGTGGACGAAGACGTGCGCGCCGCGCTTCATGACGAGCAGGCGAGGCTGAACGTGGATGAAACACCGCGAAGGCACGGAGTTCGGATGCGTGTGGCGATCGCCGCGGTGTGCATGGCGGTCATCATTGCCGTGGTGGTCCCGTGCGCCGTGCTGCTGCCCGCAGACGACGGCGGGGACGAGCCGCATTTCGGCTGGACGGGCGAGAGTGTGGTAGTCGCCGCCGATATTGCCGATGTCAACGCGCTTTTTGAGGAATATTCGATAGATCCCGAATATGTGCGATATGTGCAGCACGAGAAAGACGCAACGACGGGTCTCCCGTTGAATTACTCCGTTTCGTGGGAGGACGAGGAAGGGTTGCGTGGGTGTAAGATCTGGATCATAGTCGATCTCACCGAAACGGACGCGATTTTGGAGAAAGATCCCGATCAAGAGATGGTCGTCAACGGCATGACCGTCAAATATCACATCGACGAGGAGTATGATGCGGAGAGTGGAGCATACGCCTTTGAAGGGTATGCGGATCTGGAGATCGAGGGCTACCGAGTGTATATCCGCGAATATATCAGGATCACTCTTGACGATGATGACGGCATGGCGGATCTGATAAGCACCGCATTCGTGAAAAGATGACGCGCCGCCTTTGAAATGCGCGGCTTTGAGCCGATAGGCTCATCGAGTCCGGTGTCGCCGGACTCGTTTATTTTCCATCCGCACGGTACAAAATGCGGAATTAAGAATTCGGTGTCACACTTTTCTCGTTTTCGTACTCTCAGAATATAGAGGAGAAGTCCTCCGGCATTCCGGACAGGCATACATCGAGGAGAATTAGTATATGAAAAAGAAAGTTGTATTTTTGTTGGCTGCGGTGTTGCTTGCGCTTGTCTTGTCCGTTGCGCTCGTCGGGTGTAATGACGCTAAGTCCGATGCGAACGAGCAACAGCAAGCAGGCACCGATCCTGTCCCTCCCGAACCGGAAACGGAATATGTGGTCGAAGTGTTGAATTTTCTGCCCAAGAGACCGGACGTATGGAGTTATAGCGATGACATCAAGCAGGGTAAGACCACCGTGCGCGTGCATTTTGCTGTGCCGTTCACGGGAGAGTATCGGTTCGGCTTTGACGCAGGCGGAAACTGGGACTACGAAGGTGCGGAATTGATCTGTGCCACGCTCAATGGGCAACCGTTCGATTTTTCGGACGGTTATGACGACGTGCCCATGAAGATGACTGCCGGTTCGGACAACATCCTCGAGCTTGAATTGTACAGCGTCGATGAGTACGGTTATTATGAATTCGGCTTTGAAGTGAGAGAAGGCTTTGAAGATATGGTGCTGCTCCCCGGAGAGGAGGGCACGTTTTCCGTAGATCCTGCGGATGTCGGCAGCGGTGTCAAGCGCTACTACTGCAATTCCGAGGACGGCATAGAATTTTATGCCGCATATCGAATGGATCTGCAAGGGCAGCGTGTCAATGTATCGGCGACTGCAGGAAGAAGCGATAAGAGTCGCATGGATGTGCCTATCAAAGGAGTAGACAAAACATACATATCCGTTAAAAATGTTTCGGACAAAGCGGTGCAAGTTCGGATCGCAGAAGGTACTTTTGATGAGTTGAATGTGCCGGGAGAAACAATAGAAGTCACATATACGGGTAATGAAGCAAGTTCATATTTAATAAAAATAAAATTCAGCAAATCAAATATGCGTGTTTGCATCAGAAAGAAGGGTGAGACGGATCTTTATGCCGGCTCCGTTTTGTATTCACCAAAAATGTTTAATGCAGAAACGGGAGAATATGTGGGTACATGTTACGGTCTCCACCCCGGCGAATATCAACTTATAGGTGCGGTAGGACAAGAATATTATGCGAATTTTATAGTAGAAGAAGCCGGCACATATGTCTTTGAACTTTTGGAAATAGGTTGAATCCGACCGATGCAGGGAAAGATCCGCCGAACGGCTCGCATCAACAAAAGGTGAAGATCCGGTTCGTGCGACAACACAAACCCCGCTCGTCCTTTAAAAAAGAACAGGCGGCGGGAGCTGCCCACCCCGCGGAGCAAAAATCAGAGAGCAACGCGATAGTTCCGGCGCAACGCAGAGGAACGAGGAGCGGGGCGAACGTCCGTATTTTTGCGACGCGTAGACACAGGCGCAGGCACATACGCGAACACCCCGCATAACTTGCGGGGTGTTGCTAATGATGCCTTGCGGCTGTGTGGAGCTGCTAACCGGATTTGAACCGGTGACCTCATCCTTACCAAGGAACTGGTCGAAAAGTGGTCAAGGAAAAACAAGATGCAATATATCGGCGAAATGTTTGCTGCAAACCACACTATATAGTGCGCAAATGCCGCTTCAGGGAAAAACACGGAGCAATAGCAAACAGCCCGAAACAGTGATTTGTTTGCTATTGTTTGCTGCTTTTTCGTTTTAGAGCGTATTAAACCGTAAAAGGCAGTCTTGTTAAAGGAAGAAAAGAGGTGAGCCACAATGTATCATTTTTGCTTCCCGCGAAACAAAAACAAGCAAAATTTCGCTGGCGCATCCAAAAACTTACTCGCATTGATGTGCTTGCTTGAAACGAAACAAACCAGAAATACTTAATATAAGCACCTTCAATTTTCTGATTGAGTATTTTTTAATATGCAAATTAAATCCTGCACCTCCGTATATGGATTGCGATCCACGAGAGTCCTATCCTCATCATAAAGGGTGTTTTTCTTTTCGGAACGGTTTATCGCTATTGCATACTTATCACCCAAATCGTATTGAGAATAAATGTCCATGGATTCATTGTAATCGGGAACATATTTTTTCATCTGTTCTTTGACCGCTTGTGACGAAGATTCCGCCCTTGGATTTTCTGTAAAATAATACAAGAACCAAATTTCGAAACATGGGTTAGAGACGATGAAAGTAATGTTTGGATACGTTCGCCGCGCCTTTAAATACGCATTATACTTATCTTCACGCAGGTCCATGTCAATAAGGCAAAAAGCCTGATCTCCAAGCGCGGCGTCCATTTGATATTCCTTATAAAGATTGGCCGCACGCCGCGCCATACCCATGACATCTGTCGCTTCCGAATCCTTTATCACAAGCTTATAATTACACTCCCTGACTTGGTAATGAGAGAAGTATTTGCGTTCTGTTTTATTCCTCCCCTCGCAGACGAGCAATATGATGGGATTTCGCTGTCTTTTGTAAGATTGTTTTTTTGCCATTCTCAGACCTCCTTAATAAACGGCACAGCACCGAAGCGGCCGAGAATATATGCTTTTTCAATATTTTCGTTTTTACGCGGTGAAAAATCAGTCAGTGGATACATTATGGTCCTTCCGCTCTTGAAATCGCGTTCAGTGAACCAAATTTCATCTCGACGAAGAAGTTCAAGGTCAAGAAGGTTTGTGTCGTGCGTATTAGCGATCAGTTGCGCATTATGTGCATTGATTTCAGGATCGAGGAACAGACTTACAATATACCTGACGAGAATTGGATGCAGACTTCTGTCTATTTCGTCGACAAAAAATGTTATCCCGTTTTGGAAAACATGGTACAGAATTGGAGAAAGTTGAAACATTTGTATCGTTCCAAGCGATTCTTCCTGAAGATTGAGGATATATTTTTCTTCAATATTCTCGTTTGTAACGGCATGTTGTATGTTGACGTTAAAGACCGGAAAATTTTCTATCTGTTCAATTGCCTCCTCTTTCCCTTGCGTAATAATGGATACTATCGAATTAAACACAGGATCCTTTGGTATCTCTTTGAATTTTTTTTCCTCAATTATGAAATCAGAAATGCTCAGGTCTGCATTATTAAAGAATTTAAGGCAAAATCTTTTGTAATCTTCGAATTGTCCGTCTGCTTTGATTTTTGCAATGTGCGCCTGCCACTGCTCACTAAACGAATGCGGCAGCAGTGTATTCAGCAGGAATTCGACAACAGGTTTAGTCCATTGATAATTCCAATTCGCGGAAGTAACCAGAAACAGCTTATTGCGTGTGGTTTTTGAGGCTATATCGCGGAGAGTTCTGATGTCCCGTTTAAACTCATACGTATCGGTATTTATGCGTTCAAAGATATTTGTGGGTTTGGCCGTGTTGTACACATCAAGTTTTTCATTGATCACTCTGTCTTGCGTGCAAGAAAACGCATAATGATACTTCTTTTCATGCATTACGAAAGTAAGTGAAAATTCCGACGGGACATTTTTAGCATCATGGCGAAACTTGAAAGGGACGACTGGTATCGGCATGTTTTCAAGTAGCTGATTTGAATTAAAAATAAACCAGCGGACAAAAGAAATAGCACGAATAAACGAAGTTTTGCCAGATGCGTTGGCACCATAAATAAGCCTGACGCGCGAATACTTATCATCAATCAGACTTTCTCTGTGTTGCTTATCACTATTGGCAAGCATATCAAAGCGACATCCATCACCAAAGGACATAAAGTTCTTAAAACTAAAATCAATAAGCATCTTGTCATCGCTCCTTTTTTAAGTAGTATTATCATATACAATTCTGCAGGGAAAAGCAACCTTAAATCAAAATATTTTTTGAATTTTTGCAGAATAATCCCGAAAATGGCAAAAATATTCCACATTAATCGTGATATTTTGACAAGCAAGTCAATGGACTGCAAACTACAGATATTAAAAGGGAACAAAAAGCAGGAAAAGCCGTTGGGAATATATTTACCTCCGCAATTTGCCTTTCGCGTGCTAGTTGTAGCACAGGGCGAGGCAGAAGTCAATGGGAGAAAATTGTCGCGGAAAATCTTAAATAGCCGCCACTCTACGGCTTCGGCATAACCGAGGTCGGTTTTGTATGTGCACAGACAACGCACGCAACAATTTTATCCTTTGCCTTATTGTTTGATTTTCGAAATATGTTTCTTGCACTACGATTTTCTCTCTTTCGTCTAATGATTCAAGAGCTTGCGAAACAGCGATGCGAAGGTGCATAGTTTCGTTGTCGTTGCTTTTTGCAAAAATATCTATTTTACTGTAATCCACATATTGGATTTTTATAGTGTTGGATAAGTGTTTTTTGTAATAATTTATTGACATGCGAATCATTATCTTACACAAATAGCTAAATGCATTCTGACTATAAATAAACCCTCGGGAAAATTTGTAAATATTTGCCCAAAAATCTTGTACGACGTCATCCGCTGCGAATGAATCATGAATATATTTTAAGGCGATATACCTTAAAGTTGGGGCGATGATGGAGTGGATGTGTGCGTGTTTGCTATTGTTTGCTACTACGCAAGAAGAGGGCAGTTTTGGGGCGTTTTAGACAGTGCGGAAACGGCAAATGAAAAGCGGCAGTATTACGGAAAAAACAGACCGATATCACGCCGAAAAAAACAGCAAACAGTGTTTGCTATTGTGTTTGCCATTATTTTTCTGTGCTGTTTCAATTGCGCTTTTTGCCTAAAAAACTAGAGAAAAACCACAATATCTTGTGGTTTTTCACTGGAGCTGCTAACCGGATTTGAACCGGTGACCTCATCCTTACCAAGGATGTGCTCTACCTACTGAGCCATAGCAGCATTTCGGTCTCCTTGCGGAGAATGCTATATGATTATATGTTTTTGCGGGGGCTTTGTCAACGGAATTGCGGCAAGTGGCGGGGATTTTTGAAAACATATGTGCGCGGCGCGGGATACGGGGGAGAGGAGCGGCGAGGGCACGGGATGTCGTGTCGTCATGCGAAGGAGCGTTCAGCGGCGCAGGCGGTGAAAAGAGGGATGTGCGGCGCGTCATGCGGCGAACGGCTGCCGCAAGAAAGGTATCCTCTCGTCGTTGCGGGGGAGGCTGCGCATGAGCGGTCACTCCGCGAGTGCGGTCACAGGATGAGGTCGTTGAGGTAGCTCGCGCCGATGAGTACGGCGAGGAAGAGGAAATTGACGAGGGAGAAGAGGGCGAGGTATCTGCCCGTTTTGCCGGGCTCGCGTTTGCGGTATTCGCCGAGGGTGATGAGGCTTGCGAGCGATGAGACGGGGGTGCCGAGCCCGCCGATGTTGACCGCGACGAGGAGGTGTCGGTAGTCCGTGGTGAAGCGGGAGAGCAGGACGGCGGAGGGGACGTTGCTGATGACCTGGCAGGACGCGGTGCCGACGAGGAGGGGGGATAGCGCGACGAGGGAGCCGAGGGTCTGCTCGACGGCGGGGATGCGCGCGAGGTTGCCCGAGAACACGAAGAAGGCGCAGAAGGTGAGGAGCAGCGCGTAGTCCACGTGCAGAAATGCTTTTGGCTCGAGGATGAGGAGGGCGACGGTGACGACGATGAGCCCGACATAGAAGGGGAAGACGCGGAACACGATGAGCACGGAGAGCGCGAAGAGGACGAAGTAGACGATCATCCTCCACGCGGGCGGCGCGGCGGTCTCCGGGGTCTCGAGCTCGACGTGCACGGGTTTGACGAAGAGGCAGGTGACGGCGATGAGCAGGAACGCGACCGCGAAGGGCAGCGCCATAATCTTGAAGAATTCTCCCGCCGCGATGGAGTAGTAGGAATAGAGATAGAGGTTCTGGGGGTTGCCGAAGGGGGTGAGCATGCCGCCGAGGTTCGCCGCCACGTTCTGCATGACGAAGACGAAGGCGGTGTACTCCTTTTTGCCGCAGGAGGAGAGCACATAGAACCCGAGAGGGAGGAAGGTGACGAGCGCCATATCGTTCGCCATGATCATGGACCCGAAATAGGTGACGAAGACGAGCGCAAAAGCGACGCGGCGCATATTGCCGAACGCGGTGACGATCTTGCCCGCCAGCCATTCGAAGAACCTGCGCTCTTTGAGTGCGCTGACCACGGCGAGGGTGCAGAAGAGGCAGGAGAGGGTGTCGAGGTCGAAGTAGTCGGCGTAGGCGGCGTCCGGGGTCACGAAAAAGCAGGTCACCGCCGCGGCGACAAGCGCCACGATGAGGACGACATGGCTTTTCAAAAGCCCGAGAAATATGTTCATCCGCGGAGACGCGGAGTGATGTCTGCCGACGAGTACGCTCATACCGAGGGATATTTGTATTCTTTTTTTATGAAAGGCTATGTCACAACAAACAGTTGATAAATAGCCATTTTTA
>UMHM01094169.1_pt1 | contig 29699 bp, 20 predicted proteins | sample 1965501 | NCBI WGS metagenome assembly UMHM01 (sample SAMEA4836095, study PRJEB28245) | human gut metagenome | biome: gut microbiome; material: fecal sample | place: Denmark | collected 2008
CAAGGAAGTGCTCTACCTCCTGAGCTACATCAGCGTATCGATTATTTCGACTGTCTGCGACGACCTGAGTCTGCCTGTGTTTTTACCCCCTGCTGGCTTTACGGGGGTTCGAGTCCTTTGCGAGGGTGTTACACCCTCGCGCTCCCATGCTTTTTATTATAAAAATGCGCCGAAGGCTGCGGGTGAAACCGCAGTATTCGGCGCAATATTATTAAAAGTTTGGGGTCGAGGGGCATAATGCCACTCGCAGGGTCAAGGGGCGGCGCCCCTTGGACATTCCCGCGCTTTCAGCGACATGTGCGGTGAAAACGCGCCCGCTATGACGCAGCGCGGTGAGCGCGTCAGCGCGGAGCGCAAGGAATGAAGTCCGACCAAAACGAATGCTCGCATTCGTTTTGCGTTTGGTCGGAAAGCCGCCCCTGCGGCGTCACACGATGTGCAAAACGTCGAAGTTGAAGCAGGCGGAGAGGATGTAGGCGAAGGCGACGGAGACCGTGAACATCACAGCGAAGATGGCGAGGTTCTCGCGCCAGGCTTTGCGGTCGCGGAAGAGAACGGCGAAGCCGATGCCGGCGTTCATCAAAAGCCCGCCGAGGGTGGCTCCGAAGCCGAGCCCGCCCATGAGATAGAGGTTGCTGATGACGACGGAAGAGGCGCAGTTCGGGATGGCGCCGACGATGACGGCGAACAGGGGCGCGACATAGCGGTTGGAGGAAAGGAACTCCATCAAAGCGTCCTCGCCGACGAAATGTATGATGACGCCGAAGATCAGGTTGATGACGAAGATATAAAGGAAGGTCCTCGCGCTGTGTTCGAGGGGATGCAGGAGATATTGGCGGAGTTTTGCGGCGCGGTTTTTGGCGGCGAGCTCCTTTTCCTCTCCGCAGGGCTCTTCGCACTCGGAGTGATCGTGCCCGCTCTTTTGCTCGTCTTCTTCGATGTTGTGCCCGCAGCACCCGATGTGGATCTCGGGCTCGTGCTCGCACTCGGCTGCGTGATTTTCGACGCGGGCGCGGCTTTTTGTGCAGACGAGGTCCGCCGTATAACCTACGATGAGCCCGATCGCGAACTTGAAAGCGAGGATGGGTAGGATGTCGAGGGCTTTTTCGCCTGCGGAAAGAAAGATGGGGAGCGCCTCGTCTGACGTTGCGAGATAGACCCCGAGCAGGGTGCCGACGGTGATGTGCCGCTTTTGATAAAGATCGGTGGCGACGACGCTGAACCCGCATTGCGGAAAGAGCCCTACGGTCACGCCGACGAGCGGCGCAAGCCTGCCTTTAAGCCTGATCCTGCCCGCGAGACGGGGCTCGATGACGGCGATGAGGATGTTGACTGGGACGAGGACGGCAAGCACGATGAGGCTGTCTATGAGCGCGTCAAGAAAGATCTCTCCCATCACCTCACCACCTTTGCCTTGCCGTCGCTTACGGCGATCATCCTCTCTTTGCCGCTGCCGCCGGAAAACTCCGTGCAGGTGAGAAGGGTCTGCACTCCCCTCGTGATGTCAAGGAGTATACGCCTCCTCTCGCCGTCGAGCTCACTCAAAACATCGTCGAGCAAAAGGACGGGCGGCTCGCCGCTCTCCTTTTCAAAGAGCCCGACTTCGCCTATCTTCATCGCGAGCGCGATGGTGCGCTGCTGCCCTTGCGAGGCGAACTTCCTGCCGTCCAACCCGTTGATGACGATGTCGATGTCGTCGCGGTGAGGTCCCACGGTGCAATAGCCGAGTTTTTTATCCTTTTCCCTCGCCTCTTCGAGTTTGTCATACAGTTCGGCGCGGAGCGCGTCCACACCGTCCGAGGTCAGCGGAGTATCATAACCGAGCTCGAGTTTTTCCCTGCCGCCGCTGATGTCGGAATGCGCTTTTGCGGCAAGCTCGTTGAGGGCATCAAGATAGCGCCTGCGCCTGTCAACGATGATCGCGCCGTAGTCCGCAAGCTGGGTGTCCCACACGGAAAGCATGTCATCGGCATTCCCGCCCTTCCATGCGTCTTTAAGAAGGTTGTTTTTTTGTTTGAGCACTTTATTATAGCGAGACAGTGCGATAAAGTACGCTTTTTGTTGTTGAGAGAGCCCGACGTCGAGAAATTTTCTGCGTTCCGCCGGAGTTTCTTTGACGAGTTTCATCTCGTCGGGAGAGAAAAACACCACACCGAGGATGCCGATGAGTTCCGCCGCGCGGCGCATGGGGATGCCGTCTGCGAGCACCTTTTTTTTGCCGGCGGAGTCTATCTGAATGGCGATGGTGTGACGGCGGAACTTTCTTTCCACCGTAACTCTGACCGTCGCTTTTTCGCAGCCGAACTTCACCATCTCTTTATCTTTCGCGGTGCGGGGCGAGCCGAAAAGAGAGGTGAGATAGACGCTTTCGAGGATGTTGGTTTTTCCGGCGCCGTTTTTCCCGTAGATGATGTTGACGCCGTCCGAAAAATTGAGATCGAGGCGTTCGTAGTTGCGGAAATTTTCGAGTTCGAGCGAAATTATTTTCATTTTTTACGCTTGATTTTCCCTTCCCCGACTATATGTTGGGGTCGGTTTTTATTTTGCCTTTTCCGCTTGAAAAAAGCAAGTCTTTTAATTATAATATCACCTATGATCGGAAAAGAAGAATTTTGGGACGACATCAAAAACGAGCTTTCCAAAACCATGCAGACGATAAGCTATGATATGTGGATCGAGCCTCTTGAGCCCGTCTGTTTTGTGGACGGCACTTTTGTGCTTGCGGCAAAGACCGCCATCTCAAAAAAGACCATTGAGAGAAGTTATCTCGATCAGATCAGAGAGGTCGCGTCGTCTCTCGATTCCTTCGTCACGGATGTGGAGATCATCGTCAAAGAGCAGGAGGGGGAATATCTCAAAAAACAGAGCATATCCCTCCCCGACCGCGGGCTCATCGTGGATGAGAAACACCCGAAAAAGGAAGGGAAAACCAACCCTTTCATGGAGAAATACACCTTCGACACTTTTGTGCAAGGAAAATCCAATGAATTCGCTCTCGCCGCCGCAAAGACCGTTGCGGAGAACCCGGGCGGTAAATATAACCCTCTCTTCATCTACAGCGGCGTCGGTCTCGGGAAGACTCACCTTCTGCACGCCATCGGCAACTTCCTCTTCAAAAACTCACCGAAGACCAAGGTGGTCTACGCCAACTCCGAGACCATGGTCAACGAGCTCATCGGGGTCATCCGCGGCAGCAACAACGAGGACAGCAACCGCTTCAGAGAGAAGTACCGCGCGTGCGACGTGCTCATGATCGACGACATCCAGTTCCTCAGCGGCAAGAACGCGATGCAGGAATCGTTTTTCCACATCTTCAACGACCTTTATCAGGCAAACAAGCAGATCATCATCACTTCCGACCGCGCCCCTAAGGACCTCCCTACCCTCGAAGAGAGGCTGCGCACACGTTTTTCGTGGGGGCTCACTGTGGACATACAGCCTCCCGATATGGAGACGCGCGTCGCCATCCTCAAAATGAAAGCCGCGCACGAAAAATTCATGCTGTCCGACGAAGTGGCGGAGTTCATCGCGGAAAACGCGACCACCAACATCCGCGACATGGAAGGTCTGCTCAACAAGATCATCTTTTTCAGTTCGCTCGCAAACCGCGTAATCGACTCCAAGGAGCTCGCTTATGACGCTCTCAGAGATTTCATCGACGAAAAGAAGGAAACCCTCGACGCGGAGACCGTCATCTCCACCGTGTGCAGATATTTCAACATCACGACCACGGACATTTTCTCAAAAAAGAGGACTAAAAACATCGTCGAACCGAGAATGATCGCGATCTATCTCATCACGGAGCTGCTCTCCATGCCTCTTATGTCCATAGGTCAGCTCTTCGGCGGGCGCGACCACACCACGGTCATCCATGCGCGCGATAAGATCACGGAAGAGATCAAGACCAACCCGAGGATAAAGATCATCGTCGCAGACCTTAAAAACATGCTCCTCAACCGCTAACCCTCTCAGAGGGTTTGCTTTTGCTGCTCGTTCCTTTTGAGTTTTTTTTTAGTGTGTTTGTTTTTGCTTTTTCGTTCCTCTTTTATGATTGTTATATTTGTCTGTTGTCTTTTTATTAGCCCCCTTGTCTTCTTTTTTCTTTATTGCCTGATAGACATAAAAAAGACCGCCGACGGCGGTCTTTTGTTTTTTTGTTTTTTTTTTGTTTTTTCGATCATACGATCACTCTCAGCGGCAGTACGAGGTAGAGCCAATTCTCACCCGGTCCTTTTATGATCGCGGGAGCGGTGGATGAGGTGAAATTGAGGGTGACGTACTCGTCGTCGATGGCTTTCAGGCAGTCCATGATATACTTGCTGTTGAAGCCCACGGTAAGGTCCTTACCGGCAAGAGACACGGGCACCTTCTCGTTGACATTGCCGTCCTCGCTTTCCGCAGAGAGGGTCATCACACTCTCTTTGATGTCGAACTTGACGCAATATCTCTTGGAATTGCGGTTGATGAGCGAGACGCGGTCGATGGCGTTCTCAATGCTCTTCTTGTCCACGGTTACGACGGAGTCGAACGCGGTCTGGATGATTTTTGAATAGCTTATGTAGCTCTCCGAGATGAGGCGGGTGACGATCTTTGTCTTGAGCTCGTCATCCACCATGACGTAGTTGCGGTCGACATAGACGGTCATGCTGTCATCATCGTCGTCGATGAGGCGGCTCAATTCCATCATACTCTTTGCGGGGATGACGATGGTCTCGATGATGCCCTTGTTGACGATGGGCGCCTTTACAAGACCGAGGCGGTAGCCGTCGGACGCAACGCCTTCGACGTTATCTTCCTTGATGTTGAGGCAGCAGCCGCGGAGCGCGGGTCTTGCTTCGTCCGTTGCGACGTTGAAGATGATCTTGTTGATGAGGTCCTTGAAATCCTTCTTGAGGATGTTGAAAGACCTCTCCTTCGCGACCTCGTTGAAGACGGGATAATCGTCCGGGTCGTAACCCTTGATCTTCACCTCGCTGTCAAGATATTTGACGGAAAGAGAATGGTCGGGGTTGAGCTCCAGCTCTATCTCCTCCTCTTCTATCTTCTTGGCGTAATCGGCAAAGAGTTTGCCGGGCACGACGCATTCCCCCTCAATGAGGACCTCCGCATTGATCTTCTTTTCGATGGCGAGCTCGAGATCGGTGGCAAACAGGGTGAGGATGTCACCTTCCGCCTTGAGTTTTACACCGTCGAGGATGGGATTGCTGCGCTTGACGGGAAGCGCTTTTGTGACTTTTGAAAGAGCGTCCGAAAGCTCCGTTCCTTGACATCTTAATTTCATGATCCGAAACCCCATAAAAACAGTTATTGTTTTTATTTTTAATAATGATAGCATAAATAAGCCGTGTTGACAAGTGGAAAAAATCTCCCGGACACAACAACTGCCGGGTGTTGGAAGGTAAACACGCAATATATTGTGAAAAAAGGAGAATATCTTTGTTGATAAAAAACACTGTCCGCCCACAATCCGTAAACAAAGGGAGTAAATTGTCCACAACGCGCGAAGTGTGAAACATTTTGCGAAACACCTTGTCTTTTGAAGTTCGTTATTGTATAATTTCGGTATGGCAAAAGTCATCGCATTTTCCAACCAGAAGGGCGGCGTCGGAAAGACCACGACATGCGTCAACCTTGCGGCATACGTCGCCGCGAAAGGATACCGCGTGCTCGTTGTGGATATGGACCCGCAGGGGAACGCATCCAGCGCGATGGGCTTCTTTGAAAGAAAGGAGAAGAGTTCCGTCTACGAAGTGCTGACCGACGACCTCGACGCGGCGGCAGCCGTGAAAGAGACGGAGACGGACGGTCTTTTTGCCATAACCTCTTCAAGCGATCTTGCCGGCGCGGAGCTCGAGCTTGCGCAAGTGATGATCGGACGCGAGCGCGTGCTTGACGAAAAACTCGCGGGAGTGAGAGAGAAGTTTGACTTCGTGTTCATCGACTGCCCTCCCTCTCTCGGTTTGCTCACGGTGAACGCCCTTGCGGCGTCCGACGGTGTGGTGGTGCCCATACAATGCGAATATTTCGCCTTGGAGGGGCTCTCGCAGATGATGAACACCGTCAAACTCGTCAAAAAATTCCTCCGTCCCGCGATCGAGGTGGAAGGCGTCGTCATCACCCTCTACGACGGCAGGTCCAAACTCTCAAAGGGAGTCGTCGCCGAGATAGAGAAAGTGTTCGGCAGCAAGGTCTACAACACAAAGATCCCCCGCAACGTCAGGCTCGCGGAGGCGCCGAGCTACGGAAAACCGGTGGCTCAGTACGACCCGAAGTGCGCGGGCGCGCAAGCATACGAAAAACTCTCGGAAGAATTTCTCCAAAGAATAAACAAGTGAGGTGCTTATGGCAGCGAAAGGCGGACTCGGCGGAAAAGGGCTCACCGCTCTCTTCACCGACAACGAAGAAAACGTAAAAGTGGAAGTCAAAGACATGCCGACGGTGGAGATCCCTATCTCCGAGATCGACCGCAACCCCGATCAGCCGCGAAAGACGTTTACGGACGAAAGCCTCAAAGAGATGGCGACGTCCATCTCCGCATACGGCGTGCTGCAGCCCCTGCTGCTCGTCAAAGAGGAGAACGGCAGATATCTCATCGTGGCGGGTGAAAGAAGGTTCCGCGCCGCGACCATCGCGGGGCTCAAAAAAGTGCCCGCCATCATCCGCGAATTCACCGATCAGCAGATCCGCGAGATATCCCTCATCGAGAACCTGCACCGCGAAGACCTGAACGCGATAGAAGCCGCGGAAGGAATGCGCGAGCTCATGGAAAATCACGGGCTGACTCAGGAGGAAGTGGCGCTCAGGATAGGCAAATCCCGCCCTTACGTCACCAACACTTTGAGGCTGTTGCAGCTCCCGAAAGAGGTCACCGAGATGGTGAGAAAAGGTGAGCTCTCCCCCGGGCACGCAAGAGCGCTCATCTCCATCGACGACAAGGACTATCTCATCAACCTTGCAAAACAGGCGTGCGACAACAAACTCACCGTCCGCGAGATAGAGAACAGAGTGCGCCTCTATTTTACAAGGAAAGCCATCCCCGAGGGACCGAGGAAGACAAGAGAGATCTCCGTCGAACTCAAAGAGATGGTGAGCGATATGAAGCGCATTTTCGCAACGAAGGTCAAGATCCTCGGCAACGACCAGAAAGGCAGGATCATCATCGACTACTTCAACCAGGATGACATCAACCGCATCCACGAGCTCATCCAGATCCTGAAACTCAATGACAAACTGTAAATCTGCGACAATCAAAAAACTCGACAAAAAAAAACAAAACAACGGTTAAAACAATAAAACAATAAGATAAAACGCCAAAACAAACAAAAACTCCCGTTCGGGAGTTTTTGTCATACAAGAGGATGTTTTTTGATAATGCCGTACTTTCTCGGCAGATCGGCGTCTGTCCGTGCGACCTTTTCAAACACAAGGAGAACCCGTCCGTCTCCCGACGGCAGAGAGTATCCCCGTCTCTCTTTCAACCTTGCGCCGAGCAGAGAAAGAGATCTTTCCGAGAGTATTTCCTCGGAGTTTGTCTTATAAGCGATGAATACCCCGCCCTTTTTAACAAGAGGGAGCGCGAGTTCGGAAAGGATGGCGAGGGGCGCCACGGCGCGTGCCGTGACGACGTCGAAAATCTCTCTCTCATGTGTGCACTCCTCCGCTCTCCCTGTGAGAGTGCGGAGATTTGAGATGCCGAGGCGCTTTGCCGCTCTTTCTATAAAAGCCGTTTTTTTTGCGGTGGAGTCGAGTGCGGTGACCGTAGTATCGGGGCGCGCGATCGCGATTGGGACGGAGGGGAACCCGGCGCCCGCGCCCACATCACAGACGGAGCTCCCGTGAGGGATGAAAGGAAGTGCTGCGAGACTGTCAACGATGTGTTTTTCCGTGAAGGCGTCAGGCTCGGCGAGCGCGGTCAGGTTGAAAGATTTATTCTGTTCCGCGACCATATCGGAAAAGGCGTCGAGGAGGTCGATGCACTCATCCGCAAGGTCTATCCCGAGAGAGGAAACTCCCGTTTTCAAAAGAGATAAGTTAATCAAAATCCAAGACCTCCGCGGGTTTGGTGGAAAGACCTTTCCTGCGGGTGGTCTTGATCACCGCCGTCAGGATGAAAGCGAGCACAAGGAAGACGATGCTGTACGGGAAGAGGATGCGGAAGCCCGCGTTCTCTCCCCCGCCAAACCATCCGCCCGTCGCCGAGATGAGCGCGCCGGAAAGTATGGGGGTGATGACCATCGCGACGGTCATTGACATCGAGAAGATGCCGGTGTCCTCGCCGAGGCTCGAGTTTTTGGAAGTCTCGAGGAAGAAGGGGTAGATGTTGACCATCACCAGTCCGAAGCTTACACCGAGCAGCATGAACAGGATATACAGTACGGGGTGAGGAGTGGAGAATGCGATGCTGCCCGAGAACGCCGCGATCATGATGGCGAAGCCGATGAGCATGGTGTTCTTTCTGCCTATCTTCCCCGAGAGGAAGCTCGCGACGGGAAAAGCGATCATCGCCGCCGCTTGTGCGAGTATGAGAGGGATGATCGCCTCATTCTGCTTGAAGCCTAAGATATACTCCGCATATTTGACAAAGTTTGACGTCAGAGCGTTGTATGTCATATAAAAACAGAACACGACCGCGAGGATGCAGAATCTCGTGAACGCGGGACGGTCCCGCAGGGAAAGTTTCTTTCTTTGGCGGACGCGCTCCTCCCTTCTTGCCGACCGCGAGACCTTCCTCTCCGCCGCATAACGATGGGTGAGCGCCGCGTCTATGCTCGGCAGGTGCAAAAGGGAATCCTCCGCAAAAGCCTGAACGTCGAGCGCGTGATTTTTTGAGGAGAGGATGCGCCTTTCCGCCTCCTCGCCGTAGGTGTCCTTGATCTCGCTGTTGAGGCGGCGGACTTCGTTTTCTATCCTGTCCTGTTCCGCCGCCAACTCCTCTTCATGCAGGGAATCCGCCTTGAACTTTTTCTCATGGACGGTGAAGCAGAAGACGAGCATCATAATAAGCGTCGTCGCGGAGAACGCCGCCCCGATGGCGTAATAGCCGTCAAAGAGCATGAAGACGTAGAAGTAGAGCATCGCCACCACCGTAAGGATGACGGAGACGACGTTGCTCACCGCGTTCGCGATGCTCCTAAAGCGGTCGGGGTTGACATCCGGCACGAGAGCGAGAGCGGGGCTGCGGTATGCCGCCATCGCGGAAAGAGTGATGAGCAGGCATATGATGAAAGGAACAAAATAGTCCTTTCCGAGAGAAGCGAACACACACACTCCCATAAAACCGAGCGCCGCGATCACGGTGCCGATGACGATGATGGGTTTGCGGTTGCCGAAGGGGGTGTCGATCTTGTCCGAGAGCCGCCCGAAGAGAGGGAGAAGTATGAGCCCCAGGATGTTGTCCGCGGCGATGATGACCCCGTGGAGCACGGAGTCCAGCCCGAAAACATCGTAATCTATAGATTGCATGATCGCGTCGTAGGAGCCCCAGAAGAGAGAGATCCAACCGAATGCCAGCGAACACAGCAAAGTCCTTTTCAGGTTGAATTTCATAAAATCATAATAACATCTAATAAAACCAAAAGCAACCCGAAAGCGCGGATAAGAGAAACAAAACATCGTGTTTAGCATGATCTCGAAGTTTAAGTGAAAAAACAATAGAATCAACCACCGATTTTGCAAAGAAAGCCGATTTTCCGTATCACCGCAACGTTTCTCTCAAAACCTCCCGGCGCGGCAAAAAAGACCGGGCAAAACTCGGCATCATTTCAAAAAGCACATTGAACTACGGAGCAAAAAGGAGTATAATCATCTCGGAGGTCTATATGAGGATCGGGATCATTACCGCCATGGCGGAAGAAACAGTGCCCATCCTCGCCAAACTCGGCGGGGTGGTGGCAGAGGACAGCGTCTCCGGTGTTGCCATCAAACAGATCGAGACGGGCAAACACACCGTCTATCTTGCAACATCCGGCATCGGAGAGATCAGAGCGGCGCTCGCCGTGCAGCTCCTGGTGGATCTTTTCGACATCGAAGCCGTGCTCAACTTCGGGTTTGTGGGCTCTCTCAACAAGAGCATCCCCGTAGGAGAGCTCGTGCTCGTGGACCGCGCCGTACACTACCAGTTCGACATCGGTGCCGTTGACGGGCTGCCCGCGGGCTGCTACGACGGCAAGGACGACCCATATTTCTATACAGACAGAGAGCTCATGTCAAAAGTGCAGAACGCTCTCCCCCATCCGCTCCGGACGGTTACGGCGGCGAGCGGCGACGTCTTCGTCGCGGACAGCGCGCTCAAAAACCGCCTCCGCGACACCTTCTTCGGCGACATCTGCGAGATGGAGATTGCAGGGATATGCCTTGCTGCGGAACGCAATCACATCCCCGTTTTTTCCATGAAAGTGGTCTCGGACGGCGCCGACGAAGAGGCGACCGTCAGCTTCGGCGAAGTGCTCGAAAAAGGTTTGTCCAAATACGAGCACCTGCTCCCCGTCGTGCTCGAAGTTATGGGCGGCGCGGAGAACCGCGCAAAACCGCCCGTTAAAGTGTAAAAGCCGATAGATAAACCACATGTTTTGTGGAAAAAGCAAAACCGCTCTTGCGAGGGTGTTACACCCTCGCGCTCCCATATTATTGGGGGCGTAAATAAAAAACTACCGCGCGAGATACAAAGAAAAAATCAACCGCGCTCAGCACCTTAACGGTGGTGTTACACCCTCGCGCTCCCATACTATTGGGGGCGCAAATAAAAAACGGTCGTGCGAGACGAAAAGCGAAACTATCCGTGTGTGACATAAAGTAAAAATCAACCGCGCTCAGCGCCTGAGTGTGGGTATTATACTCCCACACTATTGCGTGGCGTAAAGAAAACGCGATCACGCGAAAACAACGATCCTTAAAACAGGAACGCATTGAAACCAATGGGGACGGGGTAAAGCAGGGGTACCCGCCTGTGGCGGGGTATGGGTGCGCAAATTTCCGATGAGGGACATGTTTTTCCCCTCATTGGACATTTTTGCCCCGTCCCCGTTTGTTTCGAAGTTGCCGCCACATAGAAGTCGCGGGCGTCAAAAAAGCGGACGTGACGGAAAGTGTCGTGACAAAAGTGCGGATCGGGCGTAATGTGATGTCGAAGCGAAAGGATGTGCGCGAGTATAATGCGGCATCCGGGAGGAAAAAATGACATTCGGAGAAAAACTCAAAAGCCTCAGAGGACAGAATGGGATCACTCAGGACGAGCTTGCGGAGAAGCTTTATGTGACGCGCACGGCGGTCTCCAAGTGGGAGAACGACCGCGGGCTGCCCACCATCGACACCCTGAAACAGATCGCGGAGCTCTTCGGAGTGACCCTTGACGAGCTTGTCTCGGACGACGACGTGCGTTCGGCGCGACTTGCGGAGGAGCGCGCGGCGAAGCGCTTTCGCATCCCCGCGCTCGTTTGTCTCGCCGCGGCGTTCGCCCTCGCTTTTTTGACGGCGTACGTCAGCAAATGGTGCTCGCTGCCCCTCATCGCATGCACGGGAGGTTTCATCGGCTGCGCCCTGCTCTCCCGTCCTGCTTATAAGCGCCGCGCCTCGCGCGAAAACGCCGCCACCTACATCGTCTCGCGCATAGCCATCGCCGCAATATTCCTCCTCGCCGCCACCACCCTCCTCCTCAAGCTCTTTTAGTGGACGACGGCGAAGCGCATCCTCGCCCGACGCCCCGCCCGGCGCAGACGCTCCGCCCGACGCCCCGCCCGGCGCAGACGCTCCGCCCGCTCCCCTTTAGCGCCGTCGGACCATTACCCCTCCCTGTTTCATAAAGGCTTGACTTTTCCACTGTTTTGCATATAATAAAGGTGTAAGGACTTCCGTTTAGGATCTGAGATGTTGTGACATCACGCGCTCAGACACACCGCAAGGTGGGCGGAAGCCTTTTCATATGCTTGATGTTATTGCATAGAACTGATATTTCCCCGTGGCGAGCGCCGCCCCGAATACGCCCATTGCGTGAACGGCTCCGAGCCCGGAAATAAATATCGGATCGAGTATAATATTGGCGACGGCGCCTATCGCCATGCAGAACATCGTCGTCTTCATTTTTCCCGTCGCCTGCAATACTTTTTCGAACGCCATGCCGAGAGTCAGTACGGGCGCGAACGCAATGACGATATAGAAATAGTCGAGACCGTATGCAATTATTTGCTCGCTGTCGGTGAACATGGATATGAACGGGCGTATCAAAAGCACGCATATCCCGGCAAGCACGATGCCGTGTAGGGCGCTGAGAACGATGCCGAGCGTTGCCGAACGGTTTGCCGCCTTTCCGTTATTCGCTCCGAGATAGTAGGCGACTGCCGCATTTATTCCGACGCCGAAACCTACGCCGACGGCATTTGCAAGATTCTGAAGCGGATAAACGATGGATATGGCCGTCATGGCGTCTTCGCTGACTTGTGCGACGAAAAACTGTCGACGATATTATACAGCGAATTGACGAGCATGGATATGACCATCGGTAGCGCCATTTTCAGAACCAATGGGAATATCGGCTTTTCTTTCATGAACGACTGATCCACGGATACCCTCCTACAATCAGATCTTTACGATATAATTGGATTTTCTTGCGGCTGCCTTCGGAAGATCCGTTGCGGGATAGCCGAGTGCAATCGCGCCTACCCCGCGCAATGTTTTCGGTAATCCCCATTTGCGGAGCAGCGTCTTGCCATTTTCGCCGTCAAAAATTTCACGCTCGCGGTGTACCCAAACAGATCCGAGACCGAGAGCGTGGGCGGCTATCATCATATTTTCCAGCACGCAGCTTCCGTCTTCCACAAACGTACTTGCCTTTCCGTCGGCGAGGACGAGGATAATTACGGGTGCCCCGTAGTAAGGATCGATATCCTTGCCCATGACTTCCGCATTCAGGCGCGCTATCTTATCGCGATATGTGGCGTCTTTGACGGCTACGATGACGGGCGACTGCCTGCCGCCTCCCGTAGGAGCATACGTTCCTGCCTCCAACACAGCGTCGAGCAGTTCTTCGGGAACGGCTTTCCTGCTGAACGAACGAACACTTCTTCTTGTTCTGATTGCCTGTAAAACTTCGTTTTCCATAAAAAATACCTCCGTTGCATATAAAAACGCCGCACAACTAAAAGCTGTGTGGCGAAAAGATGACTTATCAGGAAAAATCCACAACGATTTTCGTTGGTAACTATACTACCCTGAAAATTGTTTGTCAAGCATTTCTTACCGGTCGGTTGACATTGCCGTAAGAATTTTTATAATACGTTAAATATGTTTGCAAAGAGGAAGTAAGTTTGTTTGATACCGTACACTAAACTCATAATAATTATAAAAAGCATCCTCTTGTTCACTGGCTATTGTTTCCTTTACAGTGAATATGTTTTCTCCTTCGTTGCTTGTGAACCGATCCAATGTGATTGGAGCTCTTAAGTAGTCGTCCGGGGTATATGTGTCAAATGAGATTTTTCGACCACATCCTTCGGAAAATTGTATCACATCAACATCCATCGAAATCAGTTTCACCTTATTCCTCAAAAACACTTCCGTGGTGGTCGTGCCGTAAATGCGGATTTTCGGGTACTTGTAGGCGCGCTCGCGTTCGCCCTGTAACATTTTCGGGCGCGCGGAAACGAATTTGATGTTGTCATTGTCGTCGCAATAGCACCACAGCATCCCAATCTGGCAGAACTTGGTCACCGCTTCGCGGAATGTGCTCTCTTCGAGATACGGATAAGGAATGGTGACGCCCTTGAAGAACGCCTCCACGGTCATTTCGGTCTCCGCCCCGCTCACAGGGTGCCGCGAAAAAAGGGGCAGCAAAATCGAAAGATGTCAATATATCAAAAATGATCAATATGGAGTCGACATCGTTCCGGGTGCCGGGAGCGACATGAAGACTAACATAAAGTGTGTCTGAAAATTGTCTGTCCCGTTGTTCCGTATGACGGTTTCTTGCCTTGTGGCGCGATCGAGTTGTTTTTCGCTAAATCTTTTGGTGTTCCGGCTATATAGCGATGTTTTCTTCCTCCGCATGAGCGAAACGGAGTATGAGCCGCAACACTTTGGACATGAGGCGAGAGCGCGGCATGCACCCACGAAACCCCTTTTCCCGACTTTTTGGGGCAACTAGCGGATCTTTGCGCGCTACGCCCTGTGCTCGGGCGCTCCCCTGTTGTCAATAATCCGGGCAAAAGCGTTGCGGCGGGCATGTTTCGACCTCGGATGCTGCGCTCGGGACATAAAATACACAATGAATCGGCAGCGAGATGGCTTTGTTTTGCGGGCGATGCGCCGAATAATGCGAAAATTTGCGCTTACTTTTGTCTGCCGAATGCTGTTGTTTCATGTGAAACAGTATAAATTGCGGTTTTCGGCACCCTACCCACGCATGCAAAACGAACGGAAACAAGCGTCGCGGCAAGAGAACACAAGGCATTTTTAAGCTTTGTCACCCGGGTTGAGGTGTTTTGCCTGCGAGTGTGGGTCATGCGCTTGGTGTAGCACGATGTCACGAAGCGGCGGAGTGATCCGCGCGATCACGGTTTCGTCATCGTCGAAGCGCCGGGCACCCTCGGCGGCGGCACAACGGGGCGCAAAGGGAAAAAACATAGAAAAACGGGCGAAAAACGGCATTTTGAGCCCGTAAAACGCGCTGAGCCGCGTTTTCCCGAAAACCCGACCAACCATTCATCCCCGCCGGCGAGACGGAGACAGAAAATCGCGCCCCTCCGCCATTCATCCCCACCACTCCGCCCTTCTCGCACGCACCGCCATCTTCCGACCTCGTTCGCTCACTCCGTCTGCCTCATACTCTCACCATTCTTCCCCACCCACCCCTCTCTTGCCGACACAGATCCGACGATGCCAAACACCACCACCCACCAAATCTTGTTCACATTCCCGGATCCCTCCGTCTTTCACCTCTCCCTATTGCGCTGCATCGCCGCACACAACGCCCCATCCCTTCTCCCCTTCTTTGTGGATCCGCCACCACAATTCGTTCAATCCGAGTTGTGGCAAAACACCCAAACGGCACAATCTCGACATTATTCCCACCACCTAAACATTTTTCTCCGCATAGTCTGCCGAGTTTTTCTGCTACCTCAGCCACCTTGCCGGTTTGCCGGGTGACACTACCGAAGCCAAGCCTCCCGCATGTGCTCAACCCACCTCACACAGATGGAGCATCAAAGTTGTAATTATGCAAGCGCTTACTATCGCCATCCTCACGCGCCACAATGATATTCCAGACACAGAGAGACCGGCGCCAAAATCGCCTGTAAACGAGTCTGTTACCGCATCGGGAGCCGACACTGTCTTTACACATGCCGCCTCAGACGTATGCCGGCATCATAATGACGCAGATCAGACGCGCACAGCCGCGTTTGCACATCTCACATGCGCGAACGCGCCGTTGTTTCCACCCTGCAAACATAACTCTCCGGTGGAATGCGCTCGTTTTTGCCACTACGGATTAGACTGCTATTATTCCTGTCTGGCATAGTCGGCAAACATAAACCACGCGCTTGCCTCTTATTTGTGCCGATACAGACAAGTGTTTTGCGACAAAAGACAAATCGCGCCCCTCGCTCATAGTCTACGGTCGCAGTCCGAGATGTCACCGGGCGCGATGGCAAGCGCGTTTTCCGCATGTTCCGATCGCCGTCACAAATTGAATTAGCGCTAAGAAAGCTGCCCAAAAAACGGAGAGCGGGAGATGAATGACTGCGATGGCGCCACAACAAAAAGGCAGTCCGCATACAGCAACCATAAGCATAGTCCTGCTGCGCAAGCTAAGAGAAGCGCTTCCAATGAACCCGCAGAGCGTTGCGGTCATTGGTGTTAGCTCAAAACAGCAGAAAATTACTGTAAAAATGAGCGTTTCACGTGAAACATCTGCCAAAGCGACCTAATGTTACAATGTTCGCATCGGCAAACCGCATGCTTTGTCATGTCCTAAACCGCCAAGGAGTGTCGGTTGCCTGCGTGGTCTTTCCGAGCGGGAGAACTAATGAGGAGGGCGGTTCAGGGCTCGGCGTTCATGATCGAATGAGCGCAGAGGTCGATAATGAGTGGAAATAACGGCTTGCCGCGGGCTTTCGCATGGTGGACGCAACATAAAGCTCCGCAATCAGAGGTGGTTTTGCCAAGGAAAGATTCTTTTTTTTGCGCATGCAAGGTGGGGGGTTGATGTAAGCATTTTGATTTGTGTCCGGTGCGCGTTTTTTGTGGGATGCGGTTTTCTTCTTTTTTGTCGCATCGCATCCGTTTGTCTCCATCGGGCACTTGAAAGATCGTGATTTGTGCGTGTGGAAAAGTGGAAAAGATGCGCGAAAATTAACAATAAATAATAAGTTTCACGTGAAACACTCGGGTGGAGGGTGGAGTTTCACGTGAAACTCAAAACGGGGTAAAAACAGGCAAAAACCCACTAAACAGTGGGGGTTTCGACTCTTGTTTGCCATCTCAAAAGCCGAAAATCGGGGTGTTTGGGTCAAATTTGATGCTTTCTCCGTGAAAATTTTACAGTATTTTTTTCTGCCTTCCTACCAAATTTTTCGTGGCAAAATGTTACACAAAAATGCTGTCATTTTTGCCTTGTTTCACAGATATATTATAGGTTTGCGCGAAGCTGTTAGAAAACGCTGTGGATAGCGTCTGAAATCGTTTGTTTTCCTTGCCGAATAGAGGGGGTTGGTGTGATATGGTGGTGCCTTTTGCTTTACGGACTGCGGCTCGAGGCGCGTTTTGATGGTGAGGGGCGCTGCGTTGTGTTTTTGGTGTGGTTTTGTGTGGGCCTGCGATCGGTTTGTCCGGTTTTGCTTGTGTTGTGCGCCTTGTGTTTTGCTGAAAAAGGAGCCTGTTCCGGCGCGGGTTTAGGGGTGTGGGTGGAGAAAAGAAGCGAGGGGCGATCGTTTATTTGCTGTTTTATCGGTGTTGTTCGGAGCCGGTTTATCTGAAAACGAGGCGATTTCAGTATGCAGATGCCTATAATTGCGTTGTTTGGTTGAGTTGGGGCGGAAATGTCGGATATGTTGAGCGGGGTGGAAATGTCGGAGAGGCTCGCGTTGTGGAGCGGGCGTAGTGTGTGTCGGGTCGGTTTTAAGTGATATGACAGAGAATAAAGCATTTGATTTGCCTGCTTATGCGGCGCGCGGGAGCGGTTTTTGTGGGGGGGGCAAATGGTGCGGGAGGTCGAGGGGCTTTTGTTGTGTGTGTTTTGGCGACGTGGTGATCAAAAATATCGAGTTTGCGTTTTTCGCGGCAGTTAAGGAGCGGCGGGCGTGCCTGAACTTGGCGGCGATGGGCTTATCGGCTTCTTTGGCACAGAGTGATCCATATCCTGAAAGTCGTCCCGGGTGAGGGCTGCGGACGCTTGACGAACATATGAATGCGTTGCGGGCAGATGGGCGGTAAAATGCTTTATTTTGGGGCGGTCGACTGTCAATATTTGCGTGCACGGTGGTCGGAAAGCGTTGGGGTGCGTTTATCGGATGTGCCAGAGGACGATCAAAGAGGTGCTTGTGCGTTGAATGTGGCGCATGCGCCTATGCTCGGTGATGCATGTGGGCAAATCAAAACGCAAAAGGCGCAAAATAGCGGTAGGGCGGAAGCACGGCGTACCGAGCACCGACGGGGCGAAGGCGGCAGAATGAGTCTTGCGCCGGCAAACGCATTGAAACATGCAAAAAGATTGAAAAGAAAAATGGCGGGAAACGAAATAGAAAATCAAAAGGGCACCGATCCATGGCAACGAGCTAAAGGCGAGGGAGGGAGATTTGCCAAAGTCGGTGTGATTTGAGGACAAATGCCGCCGTACGGCATGTAAAGAGGATGATACGATCGGCGGAGGGCGGGTGCAAACATATAAACATCTAAAATAACCGAAAAAGAAATGGTGGGCGAGGTGTAATTTGCGGTGGGGAATGATCCCGGGGAGGGTCACGGGGTGATATGCGGAGGCGTAGAGCAGAAGAGAAGGCGAGCATATTGCGACATCTAAAACAAGCGAAAAGAAAGGAGCGGTGAGGACGATTTTACGGGGCGCAATGTGTGTATGGGAAAGCGCGCAGCAAGCGGCATGGGGAAAACAGCATAGCAACTAAAACAGTTGAAAAGGAGCATAAAAAGCCAAAAAAATGATAGGGCGTGCCGCGTAGTGGCGGAAGGCGGAGGGGTTGTGTAGGGGAAGGCGGAAATTGCGGAAGGTGAGGGAGATGTGGGGTGAATGGTGACGAAGTGGCGGATAAGCCTGTCCCCGGGTGTTCAAAAATTGAACAAAACAAGCCCGTCCCCAAATGTTCAAAGCGAGAGGAAGGGGTGCGGAGAGGGGGAAACGGGGGAGAGGAGGTGAGGTGGCGGGGGCGGGGTGTCGTGTCCGGGCGGGGAGGCATAATTTGTTGTTTTCGGCTTTGCGAGAGGGTAAGCTGAGTCCATCATAAGGTCATGCCGGAAGCGGTCGGCATCGTTCCGCTCCGGTGTCGGAGGGAATATGAAGTACACGGCTTGGATCGGTCAATGGCTGGAAAATTACGTGCGCCCGTCCGTCAGAGTGCGCACATACGAACGTTATAAACTCATCGCGGAGAGGCACATCGCGGAGGGTGTCGGAGGCGAGGAATTGGACGCGCTCACCCCGCTTGTTTTGCAGGGCTTCGTCGCGGAGCTTTTGCAAAGCGGCAACAAAAAGACGGGCGGAGGGCTCTCGGCAAACAGCGTCAACGGCATCATATCCGTCATCCAAAGCTCGCTCAAAACGGCGCATCTTTTGGGGCTCGCGAAGGAATATGCGGCGGACAAGATCAAGCGCCCGAAGCTTGCGGAAAAGCCTGTGGAATGCTTCACCATCGCCGAGCAGAAGAGGATAGAGCAGGCGGTGTTTGCGGGCAAGAAAGACAAGATGTACGGCATTTTGCTTTGCCTTTACAGCGGCTTGCGCATCGGGGAACTCATGGCGCTGCAATGGAGCGACATCGACCTTGCAAAGGGCATCCTCACCGTCTCCAAATCCTGCCACGACGGCAAAGGCGGACTTGTCGTAGACGAGCCGAAAACGGCGACCTCCCGTCGCGTGATCCCGCTCCCTAAACAGTTGCTGCCCATCCTGAAAGCGTTGAAAAAGAGGAGCGATTCGCCCTTCGTGGTGTCCGCAAACGGAAAACCCGTCTCCGTCCGCTCCTATCAGCGCAGCTTCGAGTTGCTCCTGAAAAAATTGAACATCCCGCACAAAGGGTTTCACTCTCTCAGGCACACCTTCGCCACCCGCGCCTTGGAGTGCGGCATGGACGTGAAAACGCTCTCGGAGATCCTCGGACACAAGAACCCGACGGTCACCCTGAACCGCTACGCCCACTCGCTCATGGAGCACAAACAAGCCATGATGAACCGCCTCGGAAAGCTGCTGTAAAATGTACATCAATTTTTCCTATTGATGTATCAGACCATAATATTTTACTAAATTTTGCGCTCGAAAGCAAGGTTTTCTTCAAGTTCGCACCGGACTTCGCTTTTCGTGTTCATCAATTACACATTTTTATGACTTTTATAACGGCTTTCGCCACCGACAGGAAAAATTGATGAACATTTGGCAGGCTCATTTGTTCATGAAACGGAGGGGGGGAGTGAGTCCTCAAACAAAGTCGAAACAACGGGTGCGCGATCACGGCGAAGTGTTCACCGCAGAGAGGGAAGTGAAGGCTATGTGCGACCTCGTGAAAGACGAGTGCGAACGCATAGACAGTCGCTTTTTGGAGCCTGCTTGCGGCAACGGGAACTTCCTTGCCGAGATCCTCACCCGCAAACTTGCCACCGTCAAAAAGCTCTATAAGTCCAACCCCTATGATTACGAACGTTATGCCGTGCTTGCCGTGAGCAGCATCTATGGGGTGGAGATCCTCGCGGACAATGCGGAAGAGTGCCGCAAACGCTTGTTTGAGCTGTGGAACAAAGAGTATACGGCGATATGCAAAAAGTCGGCGAATGACGAAACGCGGGATGCGGTGCGCTATATTCTCTCGAAAAACATACTTTGCGGCAATGCGCTCACGCTCATGTGCGTGGATGAAAATCAAAAGGACACGGATGTGCCCATCGTATTCCCGGAATGGAGCCTTCTCGGCACAAAACTCAAACGGCGCGATTTCCGCTTGGATGTGATGCTGAAAGCGGGAGACAAACCGCAAGGCGAGCAAACGTCCTTGTTCGATATGCCCGATGACATCCGCCGTTATTTATCCGTAAATCCCGTCACTAAGGAATATATGGCAGAGCCGATATGCGAATATCCGCCCGTGCATTACAGGAAGGTGCAGGAAAATGGCTGATACCTTTTTTGACAAGATCTACAAAAGCAAGACATCACACACGCCGGACGTTTTGAGTTGCCTTGCCAACCTGAGCAACGACGAAGTGTTCACCCCGCCCGGCATAGTCAATCAAATGCTGGACCTTCTGCCGCAGGAATTGTTCAGCGACCCGAACACCACGTTTTTGGACCCGGCGTGCAAGACGGGCGTGTTTTTGCGCGAGGTCGCGAAACGGCTCATCGTGGGCTTGCAGGACAAGATCCCGGACCTCCAACAGCGCATAGACCACATCTTTCACAAGCAGATTTACGGCATCGCCATTACGGAGCTTACAAGCCTGCTTTCCCGCCGCAGTCTGTATTGCAGCAAATATCCGAACGGCGAGTATTCCGTCTCGCGATTTGACACCGTCGAGGGCAACATTCGTTTCCGCCGCATACAGCACACGTGGGTCGGCGACAAATGCAAGTTTTGCGGGGCATCCAAAGACCAATGGGACCGCGAAAACGATAAAGAAACATACGCTTACGAATTTATCCATACCTTGGAGCCGGAGAAATTATTCAACATGAAATTTGATGTCATTATAAGCAATCCGCCCTATCAGTTGAGCGACGGCGGCGCACAGGCAAGCGCAATGCCGATTTATCATTTATTTGTTGAGTGCGCTAAAAAATTACGTCCTCGATATTTAACTATGATAATTCCGGCGCGGTGGATGACCGGGGGCAAAGGTTTGGATGAATTTAGACATGAAATGATCCATGATAGACACATTACAGTTTTACATGACTTTGCTAATTCAGAAGACTGTTTTACAGGCGTTGATATAAAAGGTGGTGTTTGCTATTTCCTGTGGGAAAGAGATAAAGAAAGTCTTTGCGATATTTATAGGCACGATGTTTTGGGTATTACACACTCACTGCGTTACCTTGTTGATGGAGATGATAATATTTTCATCAGACAGTATAAACTTGTTGAATTAAAAAACAAAGTTTGGAAAGATAGCCAAACAACCTCATTTATGGATATTGTTTCTCCGCAAAAGCCATACGGATTTCGTGGAGATGTGTTTGGGCATGAAGAAAAGTATGGCTTTCCTAAAATGCTGTTAGAACAGCCAAAAGCCTCCTCTTATTATAGAATAATTGGGCTATATAAATTACAACGTGTTTGGAGATATTTACCTAAAGACTATCCAATTCCTAAATCTGTTGGTTTAATGCAATATAAAATTTTTGCTCCGAGAAACTATGGTTGCGGAGAAATAGGCGAAGTACCGGCTACGCCAGTCCTGGCTACGCCAGGAGAGTTATGCACAGAAACTTTTGTTCAAATCGGGCCATTCGATACGGAACAACAAATGAAAAACTGTTATGCCTATTATACAACAAAATTTTTTCGTGCCATGGTCGGTATCACTAAGCAAGATCAAAGTGCAGCAGCAAGAGTTTATAAATTTGTTCCCATGCAAGACTTTACGGAAAAATCGGATATTGATTGGAGTGCATCCGTTCCCGAAATTGATAAGCAGCTGTATAAAAAGTATAATCTGACGCAAGAAGAAATCGACTTTATCGAGAACATGATAAAGCCCATGGAGTGATAAGCTATGGCGAATAACATCAGCCTTTCCGAGATACTGCATACCCGCCCCGCCGTGGTGCCGACGATATACGGCTATATTCTGCCCGATTTGAAAGATCACGACGGATATATCAAAATCGGCTACACGGACAGGAAAGATACGGAAACGCGCATCCGCGAACAGCTGCACGCGGCGGCGATCAATTTCAAAATCCTGTTCAAGGAGTCCGCCATGCGCCCGGACGGCACTTGTTTTACGGACAAGGACGTGCATCGGCTGTTGCGTCGCAAAGGCTTTTCGCAGCTCAACGAAGGAGAGGACAGAAACGAGTGGTTCCGCTGCACGCTTTCGGATGCGTTGGCGGCGGTCGAAGAGTTGCGCGCGGAGACGCGGTTCGAGGGACAGCGCACTTGGAATTTCTCAATGCGCAATGAGCAAAAAGCGGCCGTTGAGATGACGAAAACGTATTTTGAACAGGCGAAAACGGACGATCCCGACCGCCCGCCCAAGTTTTTGTGGAACGCCAAAATGCGTTTCGGCAAGACTTTTGCCACCTACGAGCTTTGCAAGGCGATGGGGTTCAAAAAGATCCTTGTGCTCACCTTCAAGCCCGCCGTGGAATCGGCGTGGCAGGAGGATCTTGCCCGCCATGTGGATTTCAAAGGATGGCAATTCGTCTCCAACAAAGAGGCGAAGTTTGACGCGAAAAAGCTGGATGAGCAATATGACGCGTGCGACAAGTCTCGTCCCATCGTGGTGTTCGGCTCTTTCCAAGACCTGTTGGGCACAAACGACGTCGGCGGCATCAAGGCGAAAAACGAATTTATCCACACCACGAATTGGGACATCATCGTATTCGATGAGTACCATTTCGGCGCGTGGCGCGAGAACGCAAAAAACCTCTTTGAGAAGTTCGACGAAGAGAACGACGATTTCGACCTTGAAAAATATCAGCGCGAAGAAGCGGGCAATGCCATCAACGAAACTTTTCTGCCCATCACGTCGATGCATTATCTTTATCTCTCCGGCACGCCGTTCCGCGCACTGAGTACGGGGGAGTTCCTTGAAGACCAGGTGTTCAACTGGACATATTCGGACGAGCAGGCGGCAAAGGAGCATTGGGACAAGTCTTTGGGCGAAAACCCTTATGCCGCGTTGCCGAAAATGGTGATGCTCACCTACAAAGTGCCCGATTCCATCACCGCCAACGCCGCAATAAGCGAAGGGTATGACGAGTTCGACATCAACGAGTTTTTCCGTGCGGAAGTGCACGAGAAGGGGAAGATGGAGTCGGCGCATTTCGTGTATGAAGAGGACGTGCAGAAATGGCTCAAAATGATCCAAGGCAATTATATGCCCGTGGACGGTTTGAAGTTGGGCGCGGAACGTCCGCCTATGCCTTATTCCGACACCACGCTCCTGAACGTGCTCTCGCACACCTTGTGGTTCTTGCCGAATGTTGCAAGTTGCTACGCCATGTACAACCTGCTCAGGCAAAAGCAGAACAGTTTCTTTAATGATTATAAGGTCATCGTTTGCGCGGGGGCAAAGGCGGGCATCGGCTTGGACGCGCTGCGCCCTGTGTTGAACGCCATGGGCGATCCTCTCAAAACCAAAACGATAACTTTGTCTTGCGGCAAATTGACGACGGGTGTCACGGTGCGTCCGTGGGCGGGCGTGTTTATGTTGCGCAATCTCAAATCGCCGGAGACCTATTTCCAGACGGCATTCCGCGTGCAGTCCCCGTGGGAGATCGTCAATGATAAGGGCGATAAGGAGATCATAAAGAAGGAGTGCTATATTTTCGACTTTGCTTTGGAGCGCGCTTTGCATCAGATCGCCGATTACTCCTGCCGCCTGAAGGTGGATGAGAGCAATCCCGAACGGAAAGTTGCCGAGTTCATATCATTCTTGCCTATACTCGCGTTTGACGGATCATCAATGAATCGCATTGATGCGCAGGATATTCTCGATATTACTTATGCGGGCACTTCCGCGACATTGCTCGCTAAGCGCTGGCAGACGGCGCTGCTTGTGCACGTCGACAACGATACGTTGCAAAAGTTGCAGAACAACCGGGAAGCGTTGGATGCGCTCATGCGGATCGAGGGGTTCCGTTCGCTCAACACGGACATCCAGACCATCATCAACCGCTCGAATAAGGTCAAAGAGGGCAAAAAGAAAGATAAACTCACTCCGCCCGAAAAGGATCAGCTCACGGAGGATGAAAAGAGAGCAAAGGCTTTGCGCAAACAGGTGCAAGAGAATCTTTTGAAACTTGCCGCCCGCATCCCGGCGTTTATGTATCTCACCGATTATCGCGAGCAGACGATAAAGGATGTCATAACGCAGATCGAGCCCGAACTTTTCCAAAAGGTCACGGGACTTACCGTCAAGGACTTCGACGTGTTGTGTTCCATCGGGTTGTTCGACGCCGAAAAGATGAATCAGGGCATTTTCGGATTCCGCAAATATGAAAATTCCAGCCTGTCGTATACCGGCATCGATAAGCACGCCGGCGAGGCAGTCGGCGGTTGGGATACCGTGTTGCGTCGCGAGGAATATGAGGCGCTGTACTCTAAACAACAGGCGACCATGACGGATTTTGAGCAGATCCTTGTGCCGGAAAAGCATCAAGCAAAAAGAGAGTCCACCCCCGTCGTTACCGCGCCCGCACACGAGCCGTCGGTCGTCGTCAGGAGGCCCTCTCAAAAGCCGCAGGCAATAGAGAAGAAGCAGGAACAGAGCCCGGAAGATAAGTGGAGCGAAGTGCTCGAAAGAGTCGGCGTCGGAGTGGGCGTGTCGCATAAAAAATTTGGCACGGGCACCGTCACTTGGATCGGCGCCGACAAAAAGTATTTACGAGTAAAGTTTGAAGTCGGCGAGAAACAATTCGTTTTCCCCGACGCGTTCGTGATGGGGTTCTTGACGCTAAAATAGCCCAAAACGACGACATCCGCTCGGATGGTTGGGGGATATTAAAGGAGCTGTGGAAATAATGAGTTTCGGGAAATGACAAAAAAAAGGAACGCCCTGCGCAATCGGGGCGTTTCTTTTTTGATAGGAGCAGAACGCCGGCGGCGGAAATTATTTATTGCGCGGGCGGAGAATGTGTGGTAGACTGTTTTAGAGGTGGTATTATGAGAATCGCAATCGTCAGAAACGGGAAAGAGCTCGCGGAGCGTGCTTTTGTCGAGATCAGGAAAGTCCTTGCCGAAAAGCCGGATGCGGTGATCGGCTTTGCCACGGGCGCGACGCCCGTCCCCCTTTACGAAAAGATGGCGGACGACCACAAGAAGAACGGCACGAGTTATAAGCGCGTGCGCGCGTTCAATCTTGACGAGTACGTGGGCGTGGACAAGAACGACAAGGCGAGTTTCGCGCGGTTCATGCGCGACAATCTCTTCTCCAAGATCGACATCGATCCCGCCAACACGGACATCCCGAACGGCATGGCGGAGGACCTTTCCGCGGAATGCGAGCGGTATTCCGCGATGGTGAAGGCGAACCCTGCGGACATCCAGATCCTCGGCATCGGCGAGAACGGGCACATCGCGTTCAACGAGCCGTACACCAAGCCCGAGGAGCCCACGCACATCTCGCTGCTCACGGCGAGCACGCGCGCGGCGAATGCGGGAGCGTTCAAGGATCCGTCCCTCGTGCCGCAATACGCCTTGACGATGGGCATAGACGAGATCCTGACCGCGAAGCGCATCCTGCTGCTCGCGACGGGGGAGAGGAAAGCGCAGGCGGTCTATGACATGATCATGGGGCGCGACGACACGTCCTGTCCCGCGGCGGCACTCAGGAAGCACCCCGACGTCACGGTGGTGCTGGACAAAGAGGCGGCGAGCCTGCTCGCGTTCGACGAGTGGGAGAAGGCGGCAGCCGCAAGAGCGGTGGAGGAGGCGAACGAAGCCGCCGAAGAAGAGCTGGTGGAAGCGGACGCCGCACCCGTCGAGGGCTGAGCCCGCAAGCGAAAAACAACACCTAAAACGCCCGCGGTTTTGCCGCGGGCGTTTTTTCATGCCCGGCGGGCGCGGTGAGCCCGCTGCTCTTGTTGCCCTTGTGGTTTCCGGGGCACGGACGGGCTCGCATCGTTCCGCCCCGACGCGGCGGAGCTGCAATGCGGCAAGCCGAGGCGCAGGGCGGTGAGATCGCGGATCAGAATGTTAATGCGTCCGGATCGCCGATGTAAACCCTGTTTTTCGGCGTTGTGACCCGCACGGAGAGGGTGCCGTCAAAGGTGCGTTCGTCGCCGTCCACGTCGAATACGGTGGGGGAGGTGAGCGCGATGTCGAGCTCTTTCACGCCCTTGAAGACTATGCCGCCGCGTTCCGTCTCGCGCCCGAAGCCGAGGAAAAACGCGCGGAAGAGGGGGAGGAATATGCGGGCTCGGTTGAGGAGGTTGTCCTTGCCCGGGCTCTTCACCAGGAGGAGGTGGACTTTGCCGTCGTCGGGGGAGTAGAGCCGGTTGAAGCGGAAGCCGAAACAGCGGGCGGAGTCTATCGCCATGATGAGGGTGTAGGTGCCCGAGAAGACTTTGCCGTCCGCTGTGACGCGGGCGGGGACGTTCCACACCCTGTACTCTTTCACGACGCGGAGCAGATAGGCGAGCACGCCCATTTTGCGCTTTTTCTCGGCGGGGACGACGTAGCCGAGCGGGGTGAAGGAGCCCGTCGCGACGACATATCCGAAAAAGCTCCCGCCCGCCGAGGCGTATTCCCCCAGGCGTATGAACTCGCGGCTGCCGCGCCTGGCGCCCTTTGCCTTGGCGCATTCGTTGAAGGTGCCGAAGCCGTAATAAATGAGGTCCGCGCCCGCGTCCGCGCAGCGGTTGAGCGCGCGGTTGAAGGTGCCGTCTCCGCCGCACGCGACGACGATGTCGAAGCCCGCGGCGTCCCAGTCGTCCTCGGGGGAGGAGATCTCTTTCACGGTGACGGCGTAAGCCGTGCGGAAACGGGCAAGGAGTTTCTCCCTGTCCGCTTTCTGCGAGCGTCCGCTCATACGGTTGATGACGACGAGGCAAGTTTTCATTTCGGTATATCCACTATAACGCGCCCGCGGCGGAATTTCAACAAAAAGTCCTGCCGCGTCCCGCTCATTATTATGCGCATTCCGACGGTTTCCGTGCGCCCGTGCATTGGGGCGGGCGCGATCGGCAAACGAGAGGGAAAGGAATGGCGCGGTTTTGCCCGCGAGCGGGAGGGAAAGGGCGCGATTTTCCGTGCGGGAGAGGGCGGAACGGTCGATTTTCGGCGCAGGCATTGCAAAATGTCGCGGGACTGTATAATATATAAGTGAAGACAAAAGGAGGGGAAGCGGATGAAGATAAGAAAAGCGGTCATCCCCGCGGCGGGACACGGCACGCGGTTCCTGCCCGTCACAAAAGCGATGCCCAAAGAGATGCTCGCCGTCATCGACGCGCCCGCCATCCAATATGTCGCAAAAGAGGCGGCGGACAGCGGTGCGGAGGAGATACTCATCGTCATCAACCGCTCAAAGGAACTCATCCGCCGCTATTTCGAGCCGGACGCCGCCACCTGTCCCGCGGAAAGGGAGCTTGCCGAGCTCATCTCCCGCGTGAAGTTCCGCTTCGCCTATCAGGACGAGGCGACGGGCACGGCGAATGCGGTCATGCTCGCGAGAGAGTTCACGGGAGAGGAGCCGTTCGCGGTGATGTACGGTGACGACGTCATCCTTAACGACGGCGGAGACCCCTGCGTCAAACAGCTTGCGGACGCCTATGCGCGCACGGGCAAGAGCATCGTCGGCGTGCAGGAGAGGTCTCCCGAAGAGGCGGCAAAGTACGCCGTCGTGAAAAAGGGGCGGACGGACGGCAGGCTGACGGAGCTCCTCGACCTTGTGGAAAAACCCTCGCCCGACAAGATGCCGTCCACGCTCAGCAGCCTGGGCAGATATGTGCTCACCCCCGCGATCTACGAGGCGATAGAGCACGCGCCGGAGTTCCGAGGGGAGAAGTATCTCACCCACGCGATAGCGCTGCTTGCGGAGAGCGAAGGGGTGTACGCCTACGAGTTCGAAGGCGTGCGCTACGACCTCGGCGACAAGTTCGGCTTCCTCAAAGCCAACATCGAGATGGGTCGCCGCCGCTTCGGCGACAAGCTCGACGACTATCTGAAGAAATTGCTCGCGGAACGCTGAACGGGCAAAACAACAAGATGAAATGTCAAAAACAGCCGTTTATCGGCTGTTTTTGCGTTTTATGCCGGACCGGCATGGTAAATCAAACCGTTAAGGTCCGGCATGCCGCGCCATGTGCTTATCGCTCCCGTCCGGCGTCGCGCGGAAAAAGGGCGGGGAAGCGCGGGATCAGAGAGGGAAGGCGGTGCGCAGGAACATTTCTATGCTCCTTGCGGCAAAGGCTGCGAGGAAGGGGTCGCGGCATTCCGTCATGATGCGGATCTTCGGCTCGGTGCCGCTGGGGCGGACGAGCACCCGTCCCGTCCCGCCGAGCATGTCCGTCACCGCCGAGATGTAATCCGCGAGCCGCCTGTCGGCGCAGATCGCCGTCTTTTTCTCCGTCGTCACTTCCGTGCTTATCTGCGGGAAGAGGCGGATGTCCGCAAGGCGGGAGAGGGGCTCGCCCTTTTCCTTCATCACGGCGGCAAGCGCCGCGCCCGCGAAGATCCCGTCTCCCGTGGGCAGAAAATCGCCCACGATGACGTGCCCCGACTGTTCGCTGCCGAGCAGGAGACCGTTCTCGCACATGCAACGGGTGACGTTGTGGTCCCCGACGTCCGTGCGCACGAGAGAGATCCCTATCTTTGCGAGCGCCTCTTCCGCGCCGAGATTGGTGAGGACGGTGCCCACGACGGCGCGGCAGGGCAGGGTGCCCTTTTGCAGTCTGTCGGGCGCAAGGACGAAGAGGATCTTGTCGCCGTCGACGATATTCCCCTTTTCGTCGCAGGCGATGACGCGGTCGGCGTCGCCGTCAAAGGAGAGACCGAGGTCGGCGCCGAGGCGCACCGTCTCCTCCGCGACGACTTCGGGGTGCAGAGCGCCGCATCCGTCGTTGATGTGCTCTCCGTCCGGGGATGAGAAGAGGGTGTGCACCTCCGCTCCCGCCGCGCGGAAGAGGGCGGGGGCGACCGCGCAGGCGGAACCGCAGGCGCAGTCCAGCACGACGCTGAGCCCGCTGAGCCGTCCCGTCCGCCCGAGAACGGCGGAAAGATAGCTTTCCACAAGGGCGGGGGAGGGGAGGACTTCCCCTCTCTTCTTGGTATAGGTCATCACCCCTCGCGCGATGTGCTCCTCGATGAGCCGCTCCCGCTCGCGAGAGAGTTTTTTGCCCTCGCCGTCAAACACCTTGATGCCGTTGTAGCGGGCGGGGTTGTGGGATGCGGAGATCATCACTCCCGCGCTTGCGCCCGACTCCCTTGCTGCGTACGCGACGCACGGCGTGGTCACGACGTCGAGGTCCGCGACCGTCGCTCCCGCAGCCGCAGCCCCCTCCGCGAGCGAACGCGCAAGGTTGCTGCCGCTCGTGCGGGTGTCCCGTCCGATGACGATCGTCCCGCCCTCTGCCGCAGCGCCCAGACTGTTGCCAACCAGCATGGCGGCGCCGTCCGTCAGCCCCTCTCCGTACACTCCTCTGATGCCGTCCGTGCCGAACACCGCTCCCGAAGATCCGTCCATTGACATACGGCAGTATATTCCGCGGCGCGCCGAGAGGTGAAAGCGCTCTGCCGAAAAGCCGAAGTGTGCGCGGAACCCGGTTCGTATTATTCCTGTCAGGCATGCCAGACAGGAATAATACAAACCAGCCTCGGAGCAATTCT
>UMHM01032337.1_pt1 | contig 29581 bp, 38 predicted proteins | sample 1965501 | NCBI WGS metagenome assembly UMHM01 (sample SAMEA4836095, study PRJEB28245) | human gut metagenome | biome: gut microbiome; material: fecal sample | place: Denmark | collected 2008
GACACTTGTCGCAGATTGGTTTAACAGATGGTCTTACTTTCATCTTTCTTCCTCCTACGTAATGATTCACGTATTTTAATGGCCCTGCTAAAATGCGTATGTGTACATGCGGATTTTAACAGAAACGTGAATGTATAATCGCAAGCAAAGTTGCGCTTATATATTATAAGCGCAACTTACTTGTTTTTCAAGGCTTCTTTTAATTCTGGCCAAATTTCTTCCATAGATTTTGACGCATCAATTCTAGAAACCATATTTTTCTCTTCATAATATGCAATTACTGGTTCAGTATTCTTAGCATATTCATCTAAACGAACCTTTAAGCTTTCTTCGTTGTCATCTTTACGTTGTGATAGTTCACCACCGCAAACATCACAAACTCCTTCAGCTTTTGTTGGTTTTGAATAGATGTTGTAGATTTCTCCACAATTTTTACAAGTACGACGACCTGTAATACGACGAGTTAATTCATCAAATGGAACATCCATATAAACAATTTTTTCAACTGCTAAGTCTGTTCCTTCTGTCATTTCTTCAAAAGCTTTTGCCTGAGCTAAAGTTCTTGGATATCCATCTAATAAATATCCATTCTTTTTATCTTCCAATGTGTTTAAGTAATCCTTAACCATTTTGTTTGTGATTTCATCAGGAACTAATAATCCTTTTTCAGAATATGCTTTTGCTTGAAGACCTAACTCTGTTCCTCCTGCAATGTTTGCACGGAAGATATCTCCTGTAGAAATATGGTTTAAGTTAAATTCTTCTTTAATTTTTGTTGAGAATGTACCTTTACCAGATCCAGGAGCACCCATAATAAATATATTCATATCTATTCTCCTGAAGATACTAATCTTCGTAATATTTCTTGTAAGATTTTTGAGTAATCAATCCTTGAACTTGACGTACTGTTTCAATAGCAACACCAACAACAATGATCATTCCTGTACCACCTAAAGCCATTGAGTTTGGTAAATCGGGCCATACTAGTGGCATGATATGTGGCATAACAGCAATGATTGCTAATGCTACAGAACCTAAAACTGTAATTCTAGATAATACACGGTTAATATAATCTTTTGTTTCTGTACCTGGACGAACACTCGGAATATATGAACCTGATTTACCTAAATTTTCAGCAACTTTTTCTGGATTGATTTGCATCTTTGTATAAAAGAATGTAAAGAATAAAATCAATAATACATAGATAACAAGTGAATACCAAGTTTGTAATCCTAACCATTTCTGCATTTCTTTAATGAAATCATTTGATGGGAAGAATGAAGCAATTTGAATGGGTGCCATCATTAATGAACTCGCAAAAATAACCGGAATTACACTTGCAGAATTGACCTTCAATGGCAAATAATTTGCTTCACTTGGTTTACTTAATGAAATAGAACTAGATGTATATTGAATTGGAATTCTTCTTTCTGCCGTATTGATTAACGTAACAAAGATAATAATTAATAAATATACTAATATATATGCAGCAAATAACCAAGCTCCATAAGTAGGCGCAGACTCACCTGAAATCAAACTTGACCATGCACTAGAAAATTGTTGTGGCATACGCCCTACAATACCAGCCATAATTACCATGGAGATACCATTTCCAATACCTTTCATTGAAATCTGATCACCAATCCATACTAAAAACATACTGCCTGCTGCAAATATTGTTGCAATATATAAAATCTTACTGATTGTAACACCGCCGACAATCAATCCTGTATATGTTTTTGAAAAACCATATACTAATGAGAATGACTGTACAAAGGCAAAAACGACCGCAAGATATCGTGTATACTTGTCTAACGTTTTACGACCATTCGCTCCTGCTTTACTTAATTCAGTTAAATGTGGAATAACATCCATACTTAACAACTGAATGATAATTGAAGCAGTAATATAAGGAGTAACACCTAAAGCGAAGACAGAGAACTGTTCTAGTCCTCCACCTCCTAATAGATTTAACATTGCGAACAATGAGTTTTCTCCCAAACCATTTACCAAATCTGAAGTATTTACATCAGGTACAGTAATGGCTGATCCCAATCGATAGACAAGAAAGGCAAATAGGGTGAATAGGATCCTATTTCGAATATCCTTATTCGTCCACATTGCCTTTATCTTGCCTGCCATATTATAGAACCTCTACTTTTCCGCCTGCTTTTTCAATAGCTTCTTGAGCTGACTTAGAGAATTTAACTGCTTCAACAGTTAATTTTTTAGTTAACTCACCGTTGCCTAAAACTTTAAGTCCAGAAAGTTCTTTATTGATAATACCAGCTTCAATTAAAGCTGCTGCATTAACTGTTGCTCCATCTTCGAAACGATTTAATGTTTCAACGTTAACGATAGCATATTCTTTACGGTTGAAGTTAGTGAATCCACGTTTTGGTAAACGTCTAGCTAATGGTGTTTGACCACCTTCAAATCCTAAACGTACTCCTCCACCTGATCTTGATTTTTGTCCTTTTTGTCCACGACCGCTAGTTTTTCCGTTTCCGCTTCCAGGTCCACGACCAACACGGTTACGTTCTGTGCGAGTTTCGGCTAAATTCATTGTATGTAATTTCATCTGATTTACCTCCTATTACCCGCGAATTTCTTCTGGCTTCTTACCACGAAGCGCAGCAACGCTTTCTACAGTTCTTAAGTTCTGTAATGCATCAACTGTTGCACGAACAACGTTGATTTTTGTACGTGAACCTAAACATTTAGTTAAGATATCATTGATACCTGCTAACTCAAGGATTGCACGAGTTGCACCACCGGCGATAACACCAGTACCCTCGATAGCTGGACGCATATATACAGATCCTGCACCATATCTACCAGTAATTTCGTGAGGGATTGTAGTACCAATAACTGGTACTGTGAAGATATTTTTCTTAGCATCTTCAACAGCCTTTTTGATTGCATCAGGAACTTCGTTAGCTTTTCCTGTACCAATACCTACACGGCCTTTACGGTCTCCAACTACAACTAATGCAGCAAAACGGAAACGACGTCCACCTTTAACTACTTTAGTTACACGGTTAATTGAGATTACTTGTTCTTCAAATTCTTTTTGGTCTCTTTTTGGTTTTCTATCCATTGCCATTGTGCGACCTCCTAAAATTCCAAGCCAGCTTCACGAGCTGCTTCTGCTAAAGCTTGTACACGACCTGCGTAAACATATCCACCACGGTCAAATACAACCTCTTTAATATTCTTTTCTAGTGCGCGCTTAGCAATTTCAGTTCCTACCAAACGAGCTGCTTCCACGTTTCCACCATTTTCTAATTTCATGTCAACACTTGAAGCACTGACCAATGTGTTTTGGTTAACATCATCAATGATTTGTACATGGATGTGTGCGTTACTTCTGAATACGCATAAACGTGGGCATTCTGGAGTTCCGCTAATTTTTGTACGTACACGTTTGTGACGACGTACACGAGTTTCATTACGTGATACTTTAGTAAACATATTTGATCTCCTTTCCCACTACTATTTCTTACCTGCTGTTTTACCTTCCTTACGACGGATGTGTTCACCAACATAGCGAATACCTTTTCCTTTGTAAGGTTCTGGTTTACGAACAGCACGAACATTTGCTGCAAATTCTCCAACTTCTTGTTTATCGATACCTGCAACTTTGATAGTTGTAGCAGTTGGACAAGTTACTTCTAAGCCTTCTTTAACTGGCATCTCAACTTGGTGAGAATATCCAACGTTCATAGTTAATACGTTTCCTTTCATTGCTGTACGGAATCCAATACCAACTAATTCTAAGTCTTTAGTGAATCCTTCAGATACACCAACTACCATGTTGTGTAACAATGCACGAGTAGTTCCGTGTAATTGTTTAGTGTGTTTTTCGTCATTTGGACGTTTTACAGTGACAACATTATCTTCTACGTGGATTTCCATCAAAGAAGAGAATGTACGTGTTAAAGAACCCTTAGGTCCTTTAACAGTCACCTCATTCCCAGCAGCTACTTCGACTGTAACTCCTGCAGGAATGGTAATCAGTTTATTCCCGATACGTGACATTACGTTTTATCCTCCTATATATATATATATTACCAAACGTAAGCAATAACTTCTCCACCTAAGTGGTTCTTTCTTGCTTCTTTGTCAGTCATCATTCCATTACTTGTAGAAATGATTGCAATTCCTAATCCGTTTAATACGCTAGGTAAGTTTTCAACTTTAGCGTAAACACGAAGACCAGGTTTAGAAATACGGCGTAAACCGCTAATAACTTTTTCATTGTTAGGTCCGTATTTCAATTCAATGTTCAAAGTTTTCTTTACATCGCCTTCAATGTTGAAGTCTACGATGAAACCTTCGTTTTTCAAAATTTGAGCAATTGCTTTCTTTTCATTGCTCGCTGGCATACTGACAGAGGCATGCTTTTGTTGCAAAGCATTGCGGATTCTAGTCAGCATATCCGCAATAGGATCAGTCATAATCATATGCAATATACCTCCTTACCAACTAGCCTTTTTAACTCCAGGAATTTGACCTTTGTAAGCCAATTCACGGAAGCAAATACGACATAATTTGTATTTTCTTAATACAGAGTGTGGACGACCACAACGTTCACAACGAGTGTACTCACGAACTTTAAATTTTTGAGGACGCTGTTGTTTGTTAATCATTGATTTCTTTGCCATTTAAAAGCTCCTCCTACTTTTTGAAAGGCATACCCATTTGAGTTAATAATGCCTTTGCTTCTTCGTTTGTTTTCGCTGATGTAACGATTACGATGTCCATACCACGAGTACGGTCTACTTTATCGAAATCAATTTCAGGGAAAATGATTTGTTCTTTAATACCTAATGTATAGTTTCCACGACCATCGAAGCTAGTATCGCTAACTCCACGGAAGTCACGTACACGAGGCAATGAAATGTTGAATAATTTATCTAAGAATTCATACATTTTTTCTTTACGTAAAGTAACTTTACATCCAATTGGCATACCTTCACGTAATTTGAAGTTCGCAATTGATTTTTTAGCTTTTGTTACAACTGGAGCTTGACCAGTGATTGCTGCCAATTCTTCAACAGCTTCATCTAATAATTTAGCGTTAGTGATTGCATCACCTACACCAATATTAATAACTACTTTTTCAACGTGAGGTACTTCCATGACAGATTTGTATTCGAAATCTTTCATCATTTGAGGGACAACTACGTTTTTATATTTTTCTTGTAAACGATTCATCTTCTACCCTCCTACTTCACTTCGTTACCGCTCTTTTTAAAGACGCGTGTTTTAACATTTTTACCATCTACTACTTCAACTTTTGTTGAAATACGGCTAGCAACTTTTGCTTTTTCATCATAAAGCATTACATTTGAAACGTGAATTTTAGCTTCTTTTTCAACAATTCCGCCTTCTGGATTTGCTTGAGTTGGTTTCAAGTGTTTTTTAACCATGTTAACACCTTCAACAATAACTCTGTCTTCCTTAGGGAATACAGCTTTTACTTCACCGATTGTGCCCTTGTAAGCACCTGTAATAACTTTTACTTTATCACCTTTTTTAATTCTCACTTAGACACACCTCCTATAATACTTCTGGCGCAAGAGATACGATCTTCATGAAATCTTTGTCACGTAATTCACGAGCAACTGGACCGAAGATACGAGTTCCCTTTGGCGTCTTATCGTCTTTAATGATTACACAAGCGTTATCATCAAATTTGATGTAAGTTCCGTTTTCACGACGAACACCACGGCGTGTACGTACGATTACGGCTTTTACCACATCACCTTTTTTTACGGATCCACCAGGAGTAGCCTGTTTAACAGCACATACAACGACATCACCGATGTTTGCAAATTTTCTAACGCTACCACCTAAACAACGGATAACTAAAACTTCTTTAGCTCCAGTGTTGTCAGCAACGCGCATACGACTTTCGTTTTGAATCATTGCTTTCTCCTCCTAGTATTAACCACGAGCCTTTTCAACGATTTCAACTAAACGGAAACGTTTTGTAGCAGATAATGGACGAGTTTCCATAATTACTACTTTATCTCCGATACGTGCTTCGTTGTTTTCATCGTGAGCTTTAAATTTCTTAGAATATTTAACACGTTTACCATATAATGGGTGTGTTTTTTTAGTTTCTACCATAACTGTGATAGTTTTGTCCATTTTATCAGACACAACTGTACCACGGTATACTTTACGAGCGTTTCTTTCCATAGATACGTCCTCCCTACTCTTGGCCAGCGTTTTCACGCTCTGTCAATACAGTTTTAATACGAGCAATTGTTTTCTTTACAGTTTTTAAACGAGCTGTATTTTCTAACTGTCCTGTGGCTTGCTGGAAACGAAGGTTAAAAAGTTCATCTTTAAGCGTATCGATTTCCTGAAGAAGCTCTTCATTTGTTTTTTCGCGGATTTCTTTAGCTAACATTACTTCACTTCTCCTTTTCTAGCAAAACGAGTCTTAACTGGTAATTTATGAGCAGCAAGACGTAAAGCTTCACGAGCTACTTCTTCACTTACTCCACCAACTTCGAACATTACACGTCCTGGTTGAACTACTGCTACCCATCCTTCAGGAGCACCTTTACCAGAACCCATACGAACCTCTAGAGGTTTTTTAGTACGTGCCATGTGAGGGAAAATACGAATCCAAACATTTCCTCCACGTTTCATATAACGTGTCATAGCAATACGGGCTGCTTCAATTTGACGGTTACTTACATAGTTTCCTGATTCAGCAACCAATCCATATTCACCAAAGTCAATTGTACGACCTGCTTTTGAACGACCTTCGTAGCTCAAACGGTGAGGACGACGATACTTTGTACGTTTAGGCATTAACATTATTCGTTACCTCCTTTTTCTGCAGGTGCTGCAGTTTTAGCAGCATCTTTAGGGGCACGGTTTGAACGAGCATCTGGACGACGACGTCCTTTTCCTTTACGCATTGGGCGTTGTTTTGGAGCTTCAGGTTCTTTAACCATTTCACCAGGTAATACTTCACCACGGCAGATCCAAACTTTTACACCTAAACGACCATATTGAGTTGCAGCTTCTTCCCAAGCATAGTCAATATCACTACGTAATGTATGTAAAGGAACAACTCCTTCTGAATATCCTTCAGTACGTGCCATATCAGCTCCACCAAGACGTCCAGATACAGCAGTTTTGATACCTTTTGCACCAGCACGCATAGTGTTTTGAATAGCTTTTTTCTGAGTTGCACGGAAAGATTTACGTCCTTCCAATTCATTTGCAATCCAACGAGCTACTAAACGAGCATCTAAGTTAGGATTAGCAACTTCTACTACGTTAATTTGAACGTTCTTTGCAGAAGCGATTTTAGCTACTTTCTTTTTCAATCCTTCGATTGATTTTCCATCTTGACCGATTACTACACCAGGGTGAGCAGTACGGATGATGACTGTCATACGACCCTTAGTACGTTCGATTTCGATACGAGAGATTTGAGGGTCTGCCTTACGTTTGTCGACGGCTTCGTTTGATAATTTAGCATAATATGCTTCAACCAATTCACGAATCTTAACATCTTCCATTAATAATGTTCCGAATTCTTTATCGTCAGCATACCATCTTGATTGCCAGTCACGAATGACTCCGACACGCATTCCAATTGGACTTACTTTCTGTCCCATAGCTTACCTCCTACTCTTTTTCAGCCACTACAACTGTAATGTGGCTTGTACGTTTGTGAATAGCACTCGCACTACCTTTTGCACGAGGCATGAAGCGTTTCAAAGTAATTCCTTCGTCAGCCCAGCAAGCCTTCACATATAACTTGCTTTCATCTAAATCGTTATTGTTAACTGCGTTAGCAACAGCTGAGTGTAATACTTTACCAACAAGGTATCCACCTTTGTTAGGTAAGAATTTCAAAATAGCAGCTGCTTCTTCTACGTCTTTTCCACGGATCAAGTCTAAGACTAGTCTTGCTTTACGAGGTTGAATACGTAGAGTTTTTGCGGTAGCTTTTACTTCCATTTCTTCTCCTCCTACTATCTAGATTTCTTATCATCTGATCCATGACCAGTGTATTTACGTGTTGGAACGAATTCACCTAATTTGTGTCCAACCATGTCTTCTGTTACATAAACAGGAACATGTTCCTTACCGTTATAAACGGCAAATGTGTGTTCAACAAATTGAGGGAAGATTGTAGAACGACGGCTCCAAGTTTTAATAACTTCTTTTTTTCCGGCTTCGTTTAATGCAACAACCTTTTTCATCAAATGGTCATCACAGAAAGGTCCTTTTTTCAAACTACGACTCATTGTATCTTACCTCCTTGCCTACTTACCATTACGACGACGTACAATTAATTTTGTACTAGCCTTTTTATTACGACGAGTTTTAACACCCAATGCTTTTTTACCCCAAGGAGTCATTGGTGATTTACGTCCGATAGGTGTACGTCCTTCACCACCACCATGAGGGTGATCATTAGGGTTCATTACAGAACCACGAACAGTTGGGCGAATGCCTCTCCAACGGTTACGACCTGCTTTACCATAGTTAACTAAGCTATAATCTTCATTACCAACTGTACCTACAGTAGCACGGCAGTTAGCCAATACTTTACGAACTTCACCAGAAGCTAAACGTAAAGTTACATATTTATCTTCAATACCTAAAATCTGAGCTGAACATCCAGCACTACGTGCCATCTGTCCACCTTTACCTGGTTTCAATTCAACATTGTGAATGAATGTACCTTCAGGCATATTTCTCATTTCGCAGCAGTTACCAATTTTGATATCTGTTTCTGCTCCTGATACAACTGTCATACCAACCTTCAAATCTTTTGGAGCGATGATATAACGTTTTTCACCATCAGCATAGTTTAACAATGCAATGTTTGCTGAACGGTTTGGATCGTATTCAATTGTAGCAACACGTGCAGGCACGTTGTCTTTGTTACGTTTGAAATCGATAATACGGTATGTTCTTTTGTGTCCAGAACCTTGATGACGTGTAGTAATACGTCCTGTGTTGTTTCTTCCACCTTTAGATTTCAATGGAGCTAATAAACTTTTTTCTGGTTTAGATGTTGTAATTTCATCTTTAGCCAAAGTTGTCATTCCACGACGTCCAGGTGTCATTGGTTTATACTTCTTAATTGGCATAAACTTAATTTTCCTCCTTATCGCAATATTTATTCAGGAAATAGCGTCTTCTCCCTGATTATTCTTCAGAACCGAACAATTCGATTGTTTGTCCTTCTTTGATTTTTACAATAGCTTTGTGTACAGCGCTTGTTTTTCCAACATAACGACCTACACGTTTTGTTTTTGGTTTGCAGTTCATTGTATTTACTTTTACAACTTCTACATTGAAAGCAGCTTCAACAGCTTTAGCAATTTCAATTTTGCTAACACCCTTAACTACTTCAAAAGTTACTTTGTTATCTTCAGCCATCATCTTCATAGTTGCTTCAGTGATGATTGGGCGGATAATTACGTCTCTGTAATCTTTCATTATGCCAATGCCTCCTCAACTTGTTTTACGGCAGCGCTTGTCATAACAACTTTGTTTGCATTTACTAAATCATAAGTATTGATTGCAGAAGCTGCCATTACTGTAGCTCCAGCAATGTTACGTGCTGATAAGTAAACGTTTGTTGCTTCTTCGCTATCAGCAACAACAAACAATGTTTTCTTAGGCGCTTGGATAGCTTCAATAATTGAAACAAATGTTTTTGTCTTTGGTTCAGCAATTTCAAATTTATCCAAAACGCTGAATGCTGTTTCTTGAACTTTTTCGCTTAATGCAGATTTAACTGCTAAACGGCGAACTTTCTTATTAATGCGGTATGCATAGTTACGTGGAGTAGCTCCAAATACTGTTCCACCACCTCTAAATTGAGTAGCACGGATAGAACCTTGACGAGCACGTCCTGTACCTTTTTGACGGTAAGGCTTGCGTCCACCGCCAGAAACTTCGCTACGACCTTTAGTGTCAGCAGTTCCTTGACGACGGCTAGCCATTTGCATTACTAATGCATCATACATAGCCTGTTGGTGTGGTTCAATTCCGAAAACAGCGTCGTTCAATTCAATTGAACCAACAACTGCACCAGTTTGGTTAATTACGTCGATAGTAGCCATTATTGAACCTCCTTATTTGCAGTATAGTCAACTAAAGTAACAGGTTCTTTATCTCCCTTGCTAGTTTTAGCAGTACGTACCATTACACAACCTTTTCTAGGTCCAGGAACGTTACCTTTAATTAACATATAGTTGTTTTCTGTATCAACTTTAATAACTGTCAAGTTTTGATTTGTAGTAGTATATCCACCTTCTTGACCAGCCATGATGGTACCCTTCATGATACGTCCTTGACGTGAAGTAATACCGTTTGTAGCTAATGAACCGATGTGGCGAATGTTCTTAGATCCACCGTGAGTCTTTGGACCTTGGTGAGCATTGTTACGAACGATTGTACCATTGTAACCTTTACCTTTACTTGTACCGATTACATCTACTGTTTCTCCTGCAGCAAAGATATCAACATTAACTAAATCGCCAACATTTACATCCATGTCGCAATCGCGCACTTCCTTAATGAAACGCTTTGGACTTGTATTTGCTTTTTTACAGTGTCCGATGTTTGCTTTAGTTGTGCGTTTTTCTTTGATTTCTTCAAATCCTAATTGAACTGCGTTGTAACCATCTGTTTCAACTGTTTTCTTTTGTAAAACAACGTTTGGTGTTACCTCAACTACAGTTACTGGAATTAATACACCATCTTCAGTGAAGACTTGTGTCATTCCTAATTTTCTTCCTAATAGTCCTTTCATCATTGACACCTCCATTAAAGTTTAATTTCGATGTCGACACCGCTAGGAAGTTCAAGTCTTTGTAAAGAATCGATCGTTTCCTTATTTGGTGCAACAATCTCAATCAAACGCTTGTGCGTACGAATTTCAAATTGTTCACGTGAATCTTTGTATTTGTGAACCGCACGAAGAATTGTTACTACCTGTTTTTCAGTAGGTAATGGAACTGGTCCTACAACCTTTTTAGCTCCGTGTTTTGTCGCAGCTTCGACAATTTTCTTTGCACTATCATCTAAGATTCTGTGCTCATACGCCTTTAAGCGAATTCTCATAGTATTTTTTGCCATGTTTAACTCCTTTCGTTTATTCTAGATAAACATGCTCCATACGAATTACCTGGCCACACCCATGACAACGGTTCTCAGTGGGTCAGCAACCTCGCACTTCATCGCAAGCTCCTGTATTCTAACACATATATTTCATGCATTCAACCCCTAATTTAAAAAAATTTAATAATTCTTTTAAAGTCCTTATTTATCGTATTTTAACACGTTTTAATTTTTAATTTTTTAACTATTTCAAAAAAATTACTAAGACAACTGATGTCAGTGGGTCGCAAATAATGTTTTAAACCGTAAAATTACACCCATTTTTTTAAAACATGTAAAAAAAGCATCCGTTTTTAATCAACAGACGCTAACCAATCCTCTAAATTGTGACAATATGTATCATGATCATCCACAAAACACATATGGCGACACCCTGGCATTAAATGCCATTTTGCATTTTTGATTCCATCATACATAGTTTTGGCAACAAGTGGTGTACATAAATCATTCGTTCCACTAATTATAAGGGTAGGAATCCCAATTTCATGCAATCGATTTGTATACTCGAAATCCTTCAAAGTTCCAAGCGGAGTATATTCATTAGGTCCCCAGCCAATTAAATAAGCACGAGACCCTGCTTTCTTTTCCCTTTTAACACATTCAGGTGTATCCTCATCAAATGGCCCTGCACAATGAAGCTGCATATAATGTTCATTTGCCATTTGATATTCTTTCGAATTATAATCCGCACTTAATATCGCTTCTTGCTCCTCTTCCGACATCAATGCAATCATACGATGCTGCTCCCTTGCCCACAGAGATGCTGAAGAAAGTGTGCTTGAAAGAATTAATGACTTCAGTTTCTCATTTTTATTTTCAATCGCATACGCAATTGCCAACATTCCACCCCAGGATTGACCCAATAAATGGCATGAATCAATATTCAAATGCTTCATCAAAGCTTCGAGTTCTTCCATCCATGTTTCTTGATTCCACAATTCATCGTGTCCTTCTACATAAGAATTCCCACAACCAAGTTGATCATACATTATTACTTTTCTACCTGTTTTTGCCAAGCAATCCAATACTTCAAAATAATTATGTGTTGATCCAGGTCCTCCATGTAAACATATCAATGGTGTCTTATTGCCACCGTCTACAATACGATAATACGTTTTAAAACCTTTAAAAGGTATATATCCTTCAATGATTTTCATTTCCATCACCATTTTTACTCCTTTATTATTTTCTTTGTAGATATATATTCATATCTACATTGCCCTCTATTCCATTTACTTGCCCATTGTTTGAATATTGCCACATATCAAATTTATCCTCCATTGGACAATCCATTGAATAACTAGCCAGCCAAATCCTATATTTTGATATTTCTTCAAAATTATATTTTTGATAAAGCCAAGTCATATTTCCATAAATCATAGGTGTATAGCTAGCTTCTTTGATTTTTTTACAAAACCGAAGTGCCAGTTTTGTTCTTTGTTCAATCGTTAAATTATCCACTCTTCCACCTTGTTCAATTTCTTCCATATCAAATACAACTGGCATATTCACTTCATATTTTTTTATTCTACTTAGTACCATGTCTGCTTCTTCATCAATTTCTTCGGATGTGACTGCACTTGAGAAAAAATATACTCCTACTTTTAAATTACAGCGAACAGCCTGTTTTATATTCGTTTCAAAATATTTATCTTCCTTTACAACACCGTCTTGTGCTCCGCGATAGCCTACTCTTATTATTGCAAAGTCAATATCATCATTTTTTACATTTTTCCAATCTATATCTTGATTATGTTCTGATACATCTATTCCTGTTAAAACTTTATATGATGGATCTTTGTAGGTCATCAAACCGTTTTCTATAGAAAATAAATCAACATCATACCCATGCTCTTGTTCAACAACTAAATTCTCTTGTTTTATTGACGTACGTATAAAGTAGAACCCAACATACACAATAAGTATAGGAACAACCAAAAATATTAAGATTCGTCCCAATTTAATTCTTCTCATGCCTCAATCACCTTTAATATTTCTAAGCTTGCCATTCTAGACATGATCGGACTTTCGATTATTCCATTCTCAATACATGCACACGCATGTTCAATTTCACCCGTAAAATCTGACTTTTGTATAGATGTAACTTTATTACCATTGACCATCGCCTCCGTACTCTTCCAAAAGTTTTTACATACTATATGCCCCTTTGTGCCATATATATATGCTATATTATCCATATCTACATCCCAGCTTGTCGCAATATGAGCCACACATCCATTTTCATATTCAATCAGTGCTTCATCATTAAAACGTGATACTTTTGATATAACACTGTTTGACATTCGATTTGCATAACAAATTGGATAAACTCCAATATCAAACATACAACCTGCCCCTGGTTGATTATAATGCCATTCTGAAATCTTTTCTTTTAATCGTGTTGCATATCGTGCATCCACAGATTTAATTTCACCAATTTCACCAGAACAAATTATATTAAATATTCTTTGATTTAATGGAGTAAAAACTGTTTTGTGAGCTTCCATCAAAAAACAATTCTGCGTTTCGGCAAAATTAAAGCACTCGTTTAATTCCTTTATTGATACACACATGGGCTTTTCACAAACCACATGCTTATAATAGCTTAAAGCCATTTGAATATGTTTGGCATGCAAATAGTTAGGTGTACAAATATAGACCATATCTAATTTTGAATCCGACAACATATCCTCATAATTATTAAATGCTTTAACTGCATGGTAATCCATTTTAAAATCGTTTGCTTTCTCTATGCTTGATGAGCATACTGCATATAAGCACGCATTATCCGATAGTAAAATCCCTTGTATAACACGTTTACTAATTTTTCCAAGGCCATAAACACCAACTTGAATCATTTCGTCACCTTCTTTTAAGATTATTTTAAGATACTTTTATTATAGTATATATAGAAATAAGCAGTTAACCTCATTTACTCACTATACTTATCTCTTTCTGCCTATTTCTTTCATATATATAAGAGTCCATGGAACAATACCATAGACTTTTCCATCTACTTATATCTCACTATGTTTAGATATAAATAATCTCCACTCTCAAACACAGATTTCAACTTATACCTATCACTAATACATTTACCAAAAGCATTGACTAGACTAACGTATTCTGTCTCCTCACTGTCTTATATCTTTTTCCATAAGAACCTCAAAATTATATTATTAAATTCTAATACCATTAACAATCATACATGAAACGTTGCAAAATCCCAAACGTATACATTATTATAATTAAGAAGAGGAAAATATACATGAGTAAACTAGAAAATTATTATGGGAAATTTTGCGAAGATAAAAGACTATTATCTCGCCATGGACAAGTAGAATATACAACAAGCATGAAATATATTCATAAATATTTAAAACCTGAAGATCGTATTTTAGATATTGGAGCAGGTACAGGACGATATAGTGTCGCCTTAAGCAATGAAGGATATCAAGTAGACGCAATTGAACTTGTCAAATACAATCTAGGTGTTTTGAAAGCTAAAAAAAGCAATGTTAAGGCCTATCAAGGAACAGCTCTAAATTTGTCACGCTATGAAGATGAAACGTTTGACATCACTTTATTATTTGGCCCAATGTATCATTTATTTAGTTATGAAGATAAATTAAAGGCGCTATCTGAAGCAAAACGTGTTACCAAAAAGAACGGAACCATTTTTGTAGCCTACGTTATGAATGAATATAGTGTTCTTGTACATGGATTTAGAGATGGACATATTAAAGAATCATTAGAATCTGGAAAACTTGATGAAACATTTCAAACACAAACAAATATTGATGATTTATATAGCTATATTCGATTGAATACAATCAATAAGTTGAATGAAGATGTTGGTTTAAAGCGTATTCAGATTATAGCTGCTGATGGCCCTAGTGATTATATGCGACCTATCTTAAATAAGATGGATGATGAAACTTTTGAGCTATTTATAAAATATCATTTAGCTACTTGTGAAAGACAAGAACTGATTGGTGCAAGCTCACATACAATTGATATACTAAAAAAATAATGTCACTTTTGTGGCATTATTTTCATATTATACATTCTGCAGCTAAAACTACTAAACAACACGCAATCGACACTTGAAATAGGCTTTTATCTTTCCAAGCTAAGACTATCCCAATTATAAGTGCAGCTAATCCAGCTAGTTGAGAATTGGTTTCATATAATATTGTAGGGAAAGTCATCACTGCTAAAGTAACATAAGGAACATAATATAGAAAGGATTGCACATATATATTAGTAATGGGCCTATTAAAAAGTGTTAATGGCAACACACGAATCAAATATGTGGCAACTGCCATCGTGGCTACATACATCATTGGATTAGACATTTTCTTCCTTCTTTCTAGGTTTTATAATGGCGACTGCCATTGAAATAATAATTGTTAATAAAATTGTTCTTGTCCCACTTGAAATCGGCATATCCTTACACATGTAGCTCAACAAAAAACTAACAGCAACTAACATACATACAACACGATCTCTTTTTGCCTGCGGAATGATGATAGCTAAAAACATACCATATAACGCAACGCTCAGACTTGCTACAATCTTTGTAGGCAGACTATTTCCAGCAACTATTCCTAACGCTGTTCCAAATGCCCAGCATGGAAGTGCCACCAAATATGTACCATATATATAATTATGGTTTACTTTCCCTTCATGATTGATGGCCAGCCCAAATAATTCATCTGTTAAATCAAAGCCTATACACATTCTATGAAATAAACTCGTTTTTTCTTCAATTTTTTGGCTTAGCGCAAAACTCATTAAGAAATATCTAGCATTACTCACCAAAGTCATAATGACCATTTGAAAAAATGTACCATGTGTACTAATCATTAAAAATACAGCATATTCTCCTGCCGATGCATTTATGAACAGGCTTGTTAAAAAGCCTTGTATTGGTGATAAACCAACATTCTTTGCGATGATCCCTAATGAGAAAGAAACCGCAAAATATCCCATTCCAACTGGGATGCTATCTTTTATTCCTTTTCTGAATTCCATAATCTCACTTCCATTTTTATGAATTATAAAAACTACGTTGTCATTTGTAAAACGAATATTTATAATACATCCATAAGGAAATGTGATAGATATGATTTTAACAAAGTACGATATATTCTTTAAGGTATTAGAAACAAAAACAATTAGTCAAGCAGCTAAAGAGCTTGGATATTCACAGAGTGCAGTTTCTCAAACAATAAAGTCTTTAGAAGAAGAATTAGAAACCACTTTATTCATCCGACAAAAAAGTGGTGTAATTCTAAGTAGAGATGGATTTGAATATCTCCCCTATTTAAAATCGGTTCAGGCGAATCTAGAAAATCTTCGTACTAAAAAGCAAGAAATGAAGGGATTAAACCAATCCAAATTAAGGATAGGTACATTCACAAGTGTATCTCGACATCTTTTACCTTCTTTAATGAAAGAATTTATTGAAATGTATCCAAATATACAATTTGAATTGTATCAAAGTGAATATACAAATATTGAACAACAATTAATAGAAGGAACTCTTGATTTGGGATTTACTTGTATTGATGCAATCAAACAAATTCATTATCAAGAATTGTATTATGATGAAATGTTTGCGCTTGTCCCACAAAATCATATGTTAGCTAAATATAAAGTTTTAAGTATGGAACAAATCACAAAATATCCTTTTATTCAATTGGATGAAGGTGAATATTCTTTACCTGTTCAAACATGTAAAGAATTAGGATTACCTATACAAATCAAACATAAAGTATATGATGATTCTACTATTTTAGCCATGATTCGTCAGAATTTAGGTATTTCTATTTTGTACCAAAATGCTCTAAGCGATTATGATGATTTGTGTTTAATTCCCATTCAAGAAAATCTATTTCGTCATGTCGGTATTGCTTATAATAACTACGACACTCTCTCTTATGCGGGAAAGACATTTCTAGATTTTATTCTTAAAAGGACCCCAGAAATACTTAAAGATAAAACCAGTTTTCACATTATCTAAATTTAAAACATTTTTTATACTGTTTAGGTTGACTCTATTCAATATATATATTATTCTCTTCATGTAAATAAAGAAATACGGTAGGTGAGGTTACCGCAGGGATTTGGATTTCCTAAGATTACTGCCGCAAAGTTGTGGAGACACGACTCGTTGGTCAGCAGGCAAAGTCGCAAAGGCTTGGCTTAATGTAATTGATATGCCCTGTGATACTAAAGCTTGAACGGTGATGCTTAGTTTAATAACGTCATTGTTTAGGCAATGACGTTTTCTTTATATAAGGAGGTGAGGCTTGTATGTGTACGGATCCGGACGGGAATAGTTTGAATTATTTAAAGAAAGCAGAGGTACATAATTATGATGAACAAAGAAAAATTCAATCAATTGCTACAAGACAAACAATACAAAACTGCACAAAATATACTTTCCGAAATGAACGATATGGATACAGCCGCCTTTTTAGAAGAATTGGATGCGAAAGCATGTGCTTTGGCATTTCGATTAATTTCTAAAGAAAAAGCAGCCGACGTATTTTCCTGCATGAACACAAAAATGCAGACATATCTAGTAGATATGTTTTCTGAAACTGAATTAAAAGAATTATTAGATGATCTATATATGGATGATACAGTAGATATGTTAGAGGATTTGCCAGCAAACTTAGTAACACGTATTCTAAAAAACCTTGATTCAAACAAGCGTTCAACAATTAACAAACTTTTAAAATATCCTGAAGATAGCGCTGGTTCCATCATGACAACTGAATATGTCACATTAAAAAAGACAATGTCGGTCAAACAGGCTATGAATCATATTAAAGAAATTGGAATTCACAAAGAAACCATTTACACTTGTTATGTCACAGAAAACAAAAAATTAATTGGTATTGTGACAGCTAAAAGCCTAATGACAAGTGATGATGATGAAAATATCACAAATCTAATGAATACCAACATTATTTCCGTACATACCCATACAGATCAGGAACAGGTTGCTCATTTATTTAGAAAATATGACTTGATTGCAATGCCCGTACTTGACAGTGATGGATGTTTAGTTGGTATTGTCACATTCGATGATGCCATGGACGTTATGGTAGATGAAACCAATGAGGATATTTCTCGTATGGCTGCCATGGAACCCAATGAAAAAACTTATTTTGAAACGACTGTTTGGCAACAGGCAAAACACCGTATCTTATGGTTACTAGTCTTAATGTTTTCTGCCACAATCACCGGAAGTATTATTACTCGATATGAGAATGCCTTTAGTGCTGTCCCATTGCTTGTTTCCTTTATTCCAATGTTGATGGATACAGGTGGAAACTGCGGTTCACAAAGTTCAACTTTGATTATCCGTGGTTTAGCCTTAGGAGAAATCCACTTTAAAGAAATCTTTAAAGTTATGTTTAAAGAATTTAGAATTTCCCTTGTAGTTGGATTAATTTTAGCTGCAGCCAATGGTTTACGTATTTTCATTCAATACCAAAACTTTAATATCGCAATTGTCGTTGCTCTTTCATTAATGGTTGTTGTTATTGTCGCCAAATTAATTGGATGTATTCTTCCATTGTTTGCGAATAAGATTGGTGTAGATCCCGCTATTATGGCTAGTCCATTAATCACAACAATCGTTGATACCTGTTCGATTCTAGTTTATTTCAATATTGCGGTTCATGTTTTTAATATCGTTGTTTAGCTTTAGAGATGAGACATTCATCTCTTTTTTTTGATGATATGAAAAAAAGAACCTCAATTGAGATTCTTTTATCGAAAATATAATTATTTAAATTAGATATCCATATCTTTTTGAGCAGCAGTTACAATAGCCATCTTGTAGATTTCATCTGAAGTACATCCACGAGACAAGTCATTGATTGGTGCATTCAATCCTTGTAAGATTGGTCCTACCGCTTCATATCCACCTAAACGAGCAGCAATCTTATATCCAATGTTTCCACTTGATAAGTTAGGGAAGATAAATGTATTTGCGTGACCAGCAACCTTTGATTCAGGTGCTTTTAATTTAGCAACTTCTTCACTTACTGCACAGTCAAATTGCATTTCTCCATCAACATCAAAATCAGCAATACGACGTAAACGATCACTTGCTTCAGTCATCTTAGCAACACATTCACCTTTTGCACTACCCATTGTTGAATATGATAATAATGCAACTTTTGGTTCTACACCAAATTGACGAGCTGACTTAGCTGTTTGCATTGTGATTTCTACTAAATCATCAGTGTTAGGGTTGATGTTAATTGAGCAGTCACCCATGATCAATTGAGATTCTTCTTTAATTAAAATAAAGCAAGAAGAAACTAATTTGTTTCCTGGAGCTGCTTTTACCAATTGTAATGCTGGACGTACAGTATCCGCTGTAGAATATGTAGCACCACCTAATAAACCATCAGCATATCCCATTTGAACTAACATAGTTCCAAAATAGTTTGTGCTCTTCAATGCTGTACGAACTTTTTCTTCGTCCATTTTACCACGACGCAACTCAACCATTTTACGAACCATTTCATCCATATGTTCGAAATTATTTGGATCGATTTGTTCGATTCCTTCAACATTTAAACTATTTTTTTGTGCACAACCTGCAATTTCTTCTGGAGTTCCTAATAATACTGGACAAACAACATCATTGTTTTTCAAATCAATAGCTGCCTTTTGTACACGTGGATCCCATCCTTCAGTGAATACGATACGTACTCCCTTCCCTTGGACCTTTTTTTCTAATTCATCAATAATCATAACTTTAACTACCTCTTTTCTATCAAAGTATAGTCCAAAAATGCTTTATTTACCACAAAAACAATGTGAACTTTTTCTCATAGTTTATTCATAAAATGTGTATACATTAAATAACATATTGTTCATATTTTATGTACATTTTGTGTAAATTGTAATTAATTTACATACAAATGAAAATTAATGTAAATTATGCTTGCATTTCTTTCTGTAAAGCTTTACACTAATGACATCACAAGAAGGGATAGGTGCAAATTATGAAAACAAGTCACTATTTAAAGAAAGCCGGTGCCGTATGTATGGCAGCTGCAATGATGACTGGTTGTGCTAGTGGATCATCTGGTGCAAACGGTAAAACATTGACAGTAGGTTTAAACACAGGTTTTAATGGAATTTTCTCTCCATTATATTATCAAACTGTATATGATGATTATGTAATTGAAATGGTTTATCAAAGTATGTTGAGCTATGATCGCGATAATCAACTACAACCAGAACTTGCTACTGAACAACCAACTATTAGTGAGGATGGATCAACATTAACATTCAAATTGAAAAAAGGAGTGAAATTCTCTGATGGATCTAAATTAGATGCAGATGATGTTGTATTGACATTTACAGCCATGGCTGATCCAAGCTATACTGGTCGTTTCTCAACATATGTTGATTACTTAGAAGGTTATAAAGAATATCACGATGGAGATGCCAAAACTCTAAGCGGTGTTGAAAAAATCGATGATTATACAGTTGCTTTCCACTTGGCAACACCAAGAATCGATGCAATCAGCCAAGTTGGTACATTCCCAATCATCTCTAATTCACAATTCAAGAAATACAAAAAAGGTGATACAAAGATGTTTGAAGACAAAGCTGCTGAGCCAATTGGTACTGGACCATATGTATTGAAAAACTTCCAAAAAGATTCAGCTGCCACATTTGTTAAGAATGATAAATTTAAAGCTGAAGATGGTGAATACCAAATTGATAACGTTGTAATTAAGATTTGTGATACTTCAACAGAACTTCAAGAACTTCAAAAAGGAACTGTTGACTTATTACCACAAGCTGATAATGCCGACAAAGTTGGTACTGCAAGCTTAGATAAGAACTTAACTTACAACAACTACGCATCAAGTTCAATGCAATACTTTATTTACAACTGTGAAGCTGGAGCCACTGCAGACCCTGCTGTACGTCAAGCATTAACTTATGCGATCGACCGTCAATCATTTGTTGATAGCTACTACTCATTCTCTAAAGGAAGTAAGGATGTTAAGAAAACTGAACCTGGTTTCGTTCCAGTATTAATGGCTAACCCAATTTCATCACAATTAGGTGATATCGTTACTGGTAAAGAAAAAGATGACAACATGACTTACTATGATTATGACATCGAAAAAGCTAAACAAATCTTAGACGATGCTGGATGGAAAGTCGGAAGCGATGGAAAACGTGAAAAGGATGGACAAAAATTAACTGTTCGTATGGTTTCTACAAAAGGTAAAGATCAATTAGATACTATGCTTCCAATGCTAGAAAAAGCTTGGGGTGATGAACTTGGTGTTGATTTCAAAACGAACTTAAGTGAATTCAACACAATGCTTGCAACTGTTCAAGGTGATGATACTGTTAACGATTGGGAAGTATCCTACATGGGATGGCAATTTACTTCAGGTGATGACACTGGTATCAACTTATTATGCCAAACTGGTCAAACAGATAACACAGCTCGTTTATCAGATCCTGATTTAGATGCATTATTAGATACTGCATTACACACAACTGATCAAGCTGCAAGTACTGCTGCTTATAAAGAAGTTTACGAAAAAGTTTCTGCTTTATGTCCATATGTAGCAATCAATGGTTTAAGCTACTATGATCTATACAACAAAAAGATCAAAAACTTAGATACAGCTGCATTGTATGACTTCGTTAAAGCATTAGACAAAGCTACAATCGAATAACAATTAAAGAGATCTGTTGACAGATCTCTTTTTAATACATATAATTCAACTGCATACAGAGTAAAAATATGTGCGTTAAGTGTCTTTAACACGGGGAGTTGGTTAAGGAACGAAAAGTTATTCTTGCGGTACATATTTTGCATCCCGCTGTTGTGATCGAAAAAATTAAAGACTTTCTTTTTTTGTATCGCAATATGGAAAAAAGGAGGTCTTTTTATATATGAATCAATACTTTGTAATGTTAAAAGAAAATGCACGTTCCCTAAAGAATGTTCGCGTTATCGTAGGTGTGGCATTATTTTTTGCCCTAAATGTTATTCTTAACTTGTTTGGATCCATCCAAATCACAAACCAGTTAAAACTAGGCTTTGCATCAATAGCTACAGCTGCTAGCTGCATGTTATATGGTCCAGTTCCAAACTTAGTTCTTGCACCACTATTAGATTTAGTCAATTACATGGTCAAACCTGTGGGTGCATATTATCCAATCTTTATGATTTCAACTATGGCAAGTGCATGTATTTTCTCAGCTTACTTCTATAACTGTGAGAAAATCACTTGGGTTCGCGTCATCTTATGTCGAATAACATATGATGTAGTTGTTAGTTTGTTCTTAAACACACTATTTACATCTATGTTATGGGGGACTCCATTTCTAGTGATTGCAAGTCCAAAACTGGTAAAAAACTTAATTTCATTACCATTCCAAGTTGTAATTTTATATTTAGTAATGAAAACTTGCATCCAGTTAAAACCAAAGGTGAACCGTTAATCGGTCCACCTTTTTTATTGTAATTTAAACATGTCTTTTTTAGCTCCACAAACTGGACATACATAATCATCTGGTTCATTTTCAAAGTCATCCCCATCATATACATATCCACAAACACTGCATACCCACTTTTCTTCTTTTCTATAAGTAGGTGCTTTTTCAGGAGCACTCTGTTTTAATACATTATGATAATACGCATAGGTCATTGGTTTACCAGAATCGCCTTTCTTAGCATCAATGACTTTAGCTAAGAATACAAAGTGTGTTCCTGCATCCATATGACTTTGTACTTCACACATCATGTACCCTAATGCACCATCTACAACAGGCAATTCTTTAAATAAATGATGGTTCAAATTTTTCCACTTATCTTTATCTTTTCCTGTCTGAAAACCTAAATCTGTAATGACTTGTGAATCTATTGTTTCAGGCAAGATTGATAAAGAAAAGCATTTACTTTTTTCAATTAATGAACAAGTATAATTATCTTTGTTCATACTCAAGGCAATTAGCGGTCCTATCGTGGAAACCTGAAATACAGTATTCACAATACATCCGCATTCGCGCATGCCATCTTTTACACCCACAGCATACATACCATAAGAAAGATCATACAAAACTGTGTTATCCATAAGAACACCTCCCTTGTTACTATTATTGTAGCAAATTCATTGGTTAGATTCTAGATAACTATTTTCCTTCTTCAACTCGCTTCTGTAATTTATTCATCGTCTGCTTTAAATTTTTCATTTCCTCAGCAGACACATCATAAAATAGTGTTTTATTAATTTTTCCAATTTCCTCATCGATAATCTTTAAAATTGGTTTACACGCATCTGTGATTTGTAAATGATAAACTCGACTATCTTTTAAATCTCTACAAATACAAATAAGACCTTTTTTCTCTAATGAATCTACACTTCTAGAAATCAAAGTTTTAGAAACACCTAACACAACCTTTAACTCTGTGCTCGTTGTGATAGATGGATTATTTTTTAAAATAATTAAGATTGAAATTTCATTTGGTGAAAAATTAAATTCTTGAAAACTATCCTTTATCTTTTTGGCGTAATAATCCCTCATTTGATTGGATACACGTAAAAATTCCTCTATTGTAAACATATTATCGCTCCAATTCCGTAAGAATCATTGTAAGCGCTAAAATAGGGCATGTCAAACATTGCCCCATTTTTCCAATACCTCTCCTACATAATATAGAGACCCACATAATAAACTGTCTTCTTTTGTATCTAAAAGTCTTGAAATCATCTCGTCCACTGTAACAATAGGATACCCTAATTCTTCTAACGGATATAAACGAGCACTTGATATTTCTACTAATGTAATATCTTTACTAATGGATTGCAGTAGTTCAATCATATGTGGTGCATCCTTTTCTTTTAATACTGAAAAATAGATTTTTCCATTAAAACCCTTCAACGAATGTGTCAACGCTGTGATTCCATGTACATTATGTGCACCATCCAATAGAATCAATGGATCTTTCCTAAGAATCATATATCTTCCTGCCCATTGAAAACGATTGATTACTTGTTGAATTTCATTTTCTTCAAGCCAAATTCCTAGTACATTCAACGTTTCTAATGCAAGGGATAAATTCTTAGCCTGATATAATGGTGGATTCAAATGAAATGTCATTCCATTCCATCTCAATACATCTGTTTCTTGACAATCAATAAAACATAGTGGCGTTTTCATATAATCCGCAACTAGTTCCATTACCTTTTGGCATTCTGGTTTATCTTCTGTAGTCAAAGCTGGAACATTGGGTTTAAATATACCTGATTTTTCATAGGCAATCTGTTCGAATGTATCGCCTAAATATTCCGTATGATCAAGGCCTACATTGGTAATTAAACAAGCTTTATAATCCAAAGCCGTTGTTGCATCCAAACGTCCTCCCATACCTGCTTCAATAATGCAGTAATCTACTTCTTGTTCAATAAAATAGGCTAGTGACATCCATAGATCCATTTCAAACATAGTCATCTTATGTAATGAGAATAACGCTTCATATTGATCATAGATTCTTTCCCAATCGTCTAAAGAAATACATGTATCATTCACGCGTATTCTTTCTGTATGATGAATCAAATGCGGAGATGTAAAAACACCTACTTTATATCCTTTTTTCATCAACAAATCTCTTAACCAAATTGAGGTGCTGCCCTTTCCATTTGTACCTGCTACCTGAATCTTTTTTAAAGCTATGTGACTTGGCAACGCTTCTGTTAACCATTGTCTAAATACTAATAGGTCGTGATTTTTTCCACGACAATTTTCCATTTTATTAATTTTCTCTTGTACATTCATGGTATTATTATATCACTAAAGAAAGAAGTGAATCATATGATTATGCATAATGACTGGGATCCATTGTTTGATCAAGAAATACAAAAAGATTATTTACTAAATTTACGCTATTTTTTAGCTAAGGAATATAAGACAAAAAACATTTATCCTGCAAAAGAAAATATTTTCGCGGCTTTTAAAACAACTTCATTAAAAGATACAAAAGTTGTTATTCTTGGACAAGATCCATATCATGGTCCTGGACAAGCTCAAGGTTACTCATTTAGTGTACCAAGTAACTTTCCTTTACCTCCATCTTTACAAAACATGTATAAAGAACTGGAAAATGAATATGGGGTACCTGTACATCGTACAGGCGATTTAACAGACTGGGCTAAACAGGGTGTTCTATTAATGAATACTATTCTTACAGTCGAAGAACATAAGCCTTTATCTCACCAAGATATGGGGTGGCAGAATTTCACAAATGAAGCTTTACGATGGATCAACAAAAAAGATGGTCCTGTTGTATTTTTATTATGGGGATCTAAGGCCATTCAATCTAAGAAATTACTAACAAATCCAAAGCATTTAATTCTTACAAGCCCGCATCCAAGTCCTTTAAGTGCTTATCGAGGATTCTTTGGAAACAATCATTTTAAACTTGCGAATGAATACCTAGTTAAAAACAATGAAACGCCTATCCAATGGATATAGGCGTTTTTTCTTATAGACCAAAAGAAAAAGAAGCATCGTTTGATACTTCTAGTCTTTCATCTCATTAAATACTTGTAAAGCTAAACATCCTAGTCCTGTATGAATTCCTACAGCACTGACTAAATCAATGACTTTTACTTTAGCGCCTTCAATTTGACTTTCAATCTTTTGCGCATATTCTTTTGCAGCCTCTAATGCATCTACATGTGCAACAATAAATGTATAATTAGAATCCACATTCAATTCCTTTAAATGTTTAATAACTCGATCCTGTGCTCGTGTCATTGTACGTACTTTATCTAATACATCGACTTTTCCGTTTGTACTTTTACAAATATGCAAAATAGGTTTAATTTTCAATAAACCACCTAATGCCGCAGCCATAGGAGTTAATCTTCCCCCACGTTTCATATGGTCTAAATCATCACACAACAATACAGTTTCGCAACTATCCGCAATGCTTTGTAGTTTTTTTATTATTTCATCAATTGGAACGTTAGCTTCATACATTTTTTTAGCTATCTCAATCATACATCCTTGTTCAACGGCTGTACAATAACAATCAACTCCAACAAATTTCATTTCTAATTGATTCGCAATCATTTCCATTGAATCTAAAGTTCCAGACAACCCTCTACAAATCGGAACCGCAAAAATTGTATCATATCCTTCTTTTTTTAATTCTTCAAAACAATCTTGAATTTTACCTAAACTAGGTAAGGATGTTTTCAACACTTTTTTCTCATGTAATTTTTGAATCACTTCTGAATATGTGATTTCCACATACTCATCTTTTGATTCTTCATCACACGTAATTTGTAAAGGAAGACAATAAATTCCTTTTTCTTTCCAATAATCTGGATGCTGGCCTGTTCCAGTATCCGTTACAAATGCAATCTTCATAGCTAGACCCCCTTTACTTTTTTTACAAATTGAATTCCTACTGAACCTAATCCTGTATGAACCGCAATTACCGCATACATTGGATCTGTATGAATTTGAATATCTTCTCCAAACACATCATGCAGCTCATCAATCGCAATTTGTGTTCCTTCCGGATTATCTCCATTTAATATATAAAATTCATAGTCTTGTGCATTCGCATCTTTTGAAATAATTTTAACAGCTTTTTTAATAGCTTTAGACATTGTACGTACTTTATCAAAAACATCGACTTTTCCTTCGGTATTTTTTGACACTTCTAAGATGGGTTTAATTTTCAACATACCCGCTAGCTTAGCTGCCATTGGAGTTAATCTTCCTCCTTTGGCTAAATGATCTAAGTCTTCAGGAATTAAGAATCCTCTTGAATATTCGACACTTTCTTTTAAACGTGCAATAATTTCTTCAGGATGCACTTCTTGTTCAACTAATTTTTGAGCAGATAATACTAGGTATTTTTCCACACCCAATGTTGTATATATATCCAATGTGTGAATTTGTACACCATGCCATTTTCCTGATGCCTGAATGGCCTGGTTTGTACCTGACAAACCATTTGAAAGAGTAATCAATATAACATCCGTTATTCCATCTTTCTTATATGACTCTAATAAACTTTCAATATCGCCTAATGGTGGCATACTAGTTTGAGGCATATAACCTCTCTCTAAAAACGAATTTAATTCATCAACCGTTAAATCCACACCATCTAAATATGTTTTATCTTCTATTTGAACCTGTAAAGGTAAATAATCAATTCCTAAATCATTTGCTTCTTTTTTTGTTAATCCACAACCACTTTCTGTAAGTAAACGAACCTTCATTAAAACCCTCCTTTTTCTAAAATCATTCTAATCCTAACACGAAATATTATTTTTCTCAAATGTCTGATATAATTAGGTAGAGGTGATTTACATGAGCGCTTTCATTTCTTTTAAAAATGTCAAAAAGACTTATCATATGGGCGAAATTGATATACATGCATTAGATAATGTAAGCTTTGAAATTGATAAAGGTGAGTTTGTTATCATAGCAGGTGCAAGTGGGGCTGGCAAAAGTACAATTCTAAATCTACTTGGTGGGATGGATACGGTAAGTGAAGGCAAAATCATTGTCGACGGAAATGAGATCAGTTCTTATAAAGAAAAAGATATGACTCTTTATCGCAGATATGATGTGGGATTTGTTTTCCAGTTTTATAATCTAGTTCAAAATTTAACACTTCGAGAAAATGTTGAACTTGCTACTCAAATTTGTAAGAAACCACTTGATATAGATGAAACCATTGAACTTGTTGGACTTAAAGATAGAACATCAAATTTTCCAAGTCAACTTTCAGGCGGTGAACAACAGCGTGTAGCCATTGCGAGAGCTTTAGCCAAGAATCCAAAACTATTACTCTGCGACGAACCTACCGGTGCTTTAGATTATCAAACAGGTAAACAGGTACTTAAAGTTTTGCAAGATACATGTAGGACACAAAATAAAACAGTAATTGTTATTACTCACAACCTAGCTTTAACGCCAATGGGAGATAAGGTTATTAAGGTTCGCAGCGGAAAAATTGAAAGTATAACATGTAATGAACATCCTATGGATGTTAACGACATAGAGTATTAATTATGCCTTCTTCATACTTAAAAGATATTTTTCGAGAAATAAAAATCTCCCTCGGGCGTTTTTTATCCATTTTATGCATTGTAGCTATTGGCGTTGCATTTTTTGCCGGCATTAAAGCAAGTGCACCGGATATGAAAAATAGTGCCGATAGCTATTTCGATAAATATAATGTTCAAGATATACAAATCTATTCCACTTTAGGTCTTACAAATGAGAACATAGCTGAAATCAAAAAGATTAAAGGCGTCAAAACTGTACAACCTGTTTATTCAATGGATACCCTATCACAAATTGATTCAACTCAAATGGTAATTAAAGTTATTTCTTATTCTGACAATCAAAAAATGAATAAGATTCGTCTAGTTGATGGAAGAATGCCTAAAAATGATAACGAATGCTTGGTTGAAGCAAGTTCTGCAACAAACAAGCTCTATGGAACCTTTCATATTGGGGATATAATTGATTTAAAAAGTGGTACGAATGAATCTTTATCAAAGTCTTTGAAAAATACAAAATATAAAATAGTTGGAACGTGTTACAACCCAAATTATTTATCATATGAAAAAGGATCTAGTAACATCGGTTCAGGTACTGTAAATTCATTCATTTACATTCAAGATTCAAATATTTTAAAAGATTATTACACAGAAGTAGATGTATGCGTAAAAGGTGCCAAAGAATTAGATTGCTACAGTGATGAATATTTCGATGTTGTGAATCCTGTCTTAAAGAAAATTAAAAAGATTGCTAACAAACAAATCAATGTGCGCATTCAATCTTATCAATCTGATTTGGATAAGAAAAAACTAGAAGCCAAAAATAAATTCACGGATGCGGAAAATACATTAAATGATGCACAAAACAAAATCAATTCTGGTCTAGTTGAAGTTCAAAACAATGAATTAAAGTTACAAAATACTAAAAATCAAATTGATCAAGGATGGAATGAGTATTATCAAAATATCAAAGTATTAGATAATATTCCAACTTTACAAAATGCAATAGCTCAGATTGAAAAAGGTGAACAAGAACTTACTGAATTGCTAAGTCAAAAAGAGCAAGTATTAGAAGGTATCAAACAGATAAATGTAAAAATTGAAGAATTAAATACAAACCAAGTTCAAATTCAAAATAAAATTAATGAGATTGATAATCAACTTAACTTAATTAAAGATATTCCTGGTTATGAGGATAAAGTTAAAGAATGTACAGAAGCTAAAGATTATTTGATTGGTGAATTACAAAAAGTTGAATATGGTATTCATACATGTAATGAAGAACTAAATAA
>UMHM01045291.1_pt1 | contig 29579 bp, 29 predicted proteins | sample 1965501 | NCBI WGS metagenome assembly UMHM01 (sample SAMEA4836095, study PRJEB28245) | human gut metagenome | biome: gut microbiome; material: fecal sample | place: Denmark | collected 2008
TGTGCACCGGTGACATTCTGTCACTCGCGAAATTGACAAAAACGCTGAAGAGTTCGGGCGTAGCCCGAACTCTAGCGCTAAAGGGCTTGAGAACGGGCAAAGCCCGTTCTCTTTACGTTTTTGTGATTTTCGCACAACGAAAATCACAAAAGCCGCGTTTGTGCAAATTTCTGGTTTGCGAGGGAAAACAAGAGTTTTCCCCCAGCGTTTGTGTTGGATTTATCCAACACAAACGTGCGAGTTGGTCAAGAAGAAATTCTTCTTTGACTGCGGTCCGGCAGTCAAACGGAACGCGCGGGCAAGAAGCGGGGTTATCGCATAGCAATTGAACGGTAAAAATATGGCGGTTCTCGCCGGAGAGAAAGCGATTTTCCGAAAAGCGGCTGCAAAATGCTGCAAAAACGGCGTTTTTTCAGTGAAATGTACTGCAAATTACTGCAAAAAAGGCTGAATTTCACAAAAAATTTCCCCGCACTTTCAAAAGTACGGGGATTTGTGTTATATCTGAGATTTTGGTTTATCGGTTCGTGTGCTTGCGATGAGGTTGCGCATAAGGAAGCGATTTTTCTCAAGAACGAGCTTAAAGAGCGTAATTCCGAGAATAAACACGACCACGAGTTCACCGAGCGCGACCGTTCCAACCGAGAACCAGAACGGTTCGCCGATAATGGAAAGCTCATAGCCGACAAGAAGTCCGTTTGTTATCACGGGGAAAAGCGCCGCTATGAAGATATTTTTCACATAATACATCGGTACAACCGCGACAGCCGTTGCGAGGGTACCGAAAAGAATGTCGTACAGACCGAACGGGCTGAAAAGATTTGCGATAAGACAGCCCAGAATAAGCGAGATACTGTAATCTCTTCTGTAAAACGCAAGCAGAACGAGCGCTTCCGAGAATCTGAACTGAACCGCGCCGTAGGAAAGCGGCTGGATAAGCAGCGTGAGGACTGCATAAGCTGCGGCGACAAGCGCAAGTCTTACGATGTTTTTTGTGCTGATAAATTCATTTTTTTGCATAAAAAAGCTCCTTGTTTTTTTACAATGGTTAGGCAAGAACAACATTGATTATTTCTTCAGACCGACGATAATGGCGCACCTGCGTTGTCAACGGCGTTTCGGCAGGCACAAAGCCTAGCCGAACCACCGTTTCCTAGCATCTGCACCATTCTTGTCGGTCTGCCGGAGATTTTGTTGCGGTAATGGCGCGCCTGCGTTGTGGGCGGCGTTTGCGCCATTCTCTCCGGTCTGCTGCAATTGTGTTCAAAGGAACACCGTAAAAAGTATTATATCACATTTTTTTGCGTATTTCAAGCCCTTTTTTCAAGTTTTTTTCAAAAGCGGTTGATTTTGAGAAAGAAATATGCTACAATACAATTGTATATTATTTTTTGTAAGAATTTCAGCATTTATCGTTAAAAAGGGGAAAAAATATGTCGATTTATTCCGAAAATCAGGAGCTTTTGTCGGAGCTTGGCGCGGAAATATCAAAGGTAATCAGAGGTAAGGACGAGGCTCTTTTTATCGTGCTTACGGGACTTCTTGCGCGCGGACACGTTTTGATTGAGGACGTTCCGGGTGTTGGAAAGACAACGCTTGCTATGGCTCTCGGAAAGGCGACGGGGCTTTCGTTCAGGCGCGCGCAGTTCACGCCCGACGTTATGGCTTCTGATATAACGGGCTTTACGATGTTCAACAAGGAACAAAATCGCTTTGAATACCGCTCTGGGCTTGTTATGACGAACATTTTTCTTGCCGATGAGATAAACAGAACTTCTCCGAAAACGCAGTCCGCGCTTCTTGAAGCAATGGAAGAGCGACATGTGACGGTTGACGGAACGGTTCATCAGCTCCCGAACCCGTTTATGGTTATCGCAACGCAGAATTCCGGCGAATGCGTCGGCACGTTCCCGCTTCCCGAAGCGCAGCTTGACAGATTTATGATGAAAATAAGTATGGGTTATCCGACAATCGAGCAGGAAGCGCAGATACTTATGGACAGGCAGGAGGAAAATCCCGTTGAAAACGTGCAAAACGTGATGACGGCAGAGCAGCTTGAAGCCTGCATTGAAGAAGCGGGAAGCGTTATGTTCGCGGAAAGCCTTTGCAGATATGTGGCAAATCTCGCTTCCGCAACGAGAAATCACCCCGCTGTGGCTCTCGGAGTAAGCCCGCGCGCTTCCGTCGCGATTATGCAGGCGAGCAAGGCGTTCGCTTATCTTCGCGGAAGGGATTACGTTATTCCGGAGGATATCGTAAGGCTGCTTATTCCCGTTTTCGAGCACAGAATTGTGCTGAAGCGCGAAACCCGTCTTAACAAGGTTACCGTTCGTCAGGTTCTGGAGGACGTTGTTTCAGCGGTTACTCCGCCGATAAAAAGAAGCTGATATGGCGAGAAACAGGTTAATTTACATTTTTGCTGCGCTTTTGAGCTTTGCGTTCGCGATAGGTTATAAAGAGCAGATTTCCGCAGTTATACTGGCGGCGTTTGTGATATATCCGCTGTTTGCGTGGCTTACGACGCTCGCGCTTTCGAGGTTTGTAAGCGCGGATTTTTCGCAGAACTCGCTGCGCGCAGAAAAAGGAACGCGCTTTGATATTGCGGTAAATGTGAGAAATCGCTTTATATTGCCGTGCGTGCCGATGGAGCTTTTGTGCGGACTGCCCGACGAGGACAGCGGGCTTGTCGCCGAAAAAAAGATTTTCGTGACGCTTCCGCCGCTTGGGAAAGCGACTCTTTCGATGGGCTGCCGAAACAGATATCGCGGAAGATATCGTTTTGACATAAGGAAAATCTCGGTTTTCGACCCGCTTCGGATTATTCGCATAACGAAAAAAGGAAAATCGGAGCTGAACGCGGTATTTGTTCCGAGAAGGCTTGAAATTCCCGATATAGAATACTTCTGCGAAAGCGAGATTTTGGCGGTAAGACAGCAAAATTCCGCCGACAGCAGAGAAGATTTTTCGCACGTCCGCGATTATATTCCCGGCGAAAACGTGCAGCTTGTTCACTGGAAGCTGACGGCGAAGCAGGACGAGATTATGATAAAGCAGTTTGACGGTTCTTTTGACCGTCGGGCGCTGATTTTATGCGGAATTAACGCAGGCTCGAATGAGCGCGACCCGCTTCTTTGCACGGATACCGTTATAGAAACGGCGATAGCATTTGCGCGGGGATTTTCGGAATGCGGGATTCCCGCTTCGGTTGAGTTTGGGAGCACTGCGGACAGCTTTTGCAGCGTAACAAATCAAGCTGAATTTGAGAAATTTTTCGAGCTGATGTCGGTAATTGCGCCGAACGGAGAGAGCTTTTCCACGGAAAAACTTATGGGCGAAGAAGCGGTTCTGGTGATTGTGACGGCGGCGCTTACCGATGATATTATAGCGCTTGCGGACATGGCGGCTTCGGAGGAAGCGGTTATTGTCGCGTATGTAAATCTTTCGGGAAAATCGCCCGAAATTAATCCCGAAAACGAGAAATTTATCTTTATGAATATATGCGGCGCGGGGCAGGATTATCTTTCCGAGGCATTCCGCGAGGCTGTCGCGGAGGACTGAAATTTGTGTTAAAAAGCGGCTCTGCCGTTGTGAATACAGGAGGAAATGAAATGGATATCAAAGCGAAAATCGATGAAATTGTAAACAAGGTCAAAAGCGACCCGAATTTTGCCGATAAGTTCAAAAATGAGCCGATTAAAGCTGTCGAGGACGTAATCGGCGTGGATTTGCCCGATGACGTTATCAACAACGTTGTCGAAACCGTTAAGTCAAAGGTGAACTTTGACGGAATTGCCGACAAGCTTGGCGGTTTGGGCGGACTTTTCGGCGGGAACAATTAAATTTTGCAAAAAATGCGGGGGCGCTTCGCTCCAGTGCCTCCGGCGGCTTAAGACCTTTTTCTGAAGAAAAGCAGCGTGCCGCTGCACCCTTTCGCTTCGCGGTTAAACTTGTGGCTTTGCCAAGGAGTAAAGTCTTTTTGGAGGTCTCGGAACCTTTTTCTTCAGAAAAAGGTTCTAAGCCGCCGGAGGCACTCCGCGCAAAGCCGCGGACTGGAGCGCGGAGCGCGACAAATACGCATAAAGGCGCTAAAAGGGGTGTGGGGGAAAAACAAGAGTTTTTCCCCCACAAAAAGCTTGATTTTTTACTTATTTTGGCTTTATTGACAAACTTACGCTCCCGAAAAAACGGGAGCGCTTGTGTTATTCTGAGAAAAATCACGCGTAAACGCTGAAAAGCGCGCCGCTGTTATACGCATAAGCCGCGGTGCTGTTGGAATTATAACCCATCGCGCTTGCGCTTGTCGCGAGCGAGCTTATCTGGTCAGCCTTCTGATTGAGTTTTTCGAGGTAACTTCCCCCGAACGCATAACCGATATCTTTCTCCGTAACCTTTTCGGCAGCCTGCTCCGCAAGCGACAGTTTTCCGTCCTTTCCGACTTCGATTCCTGCGCGTTTAAGAGCGTATTTGTAGGAATTTGTCACGCTTTTCAGCGCGCTTCCTTTGTATTGAACAGAGAGATTATCGGAATTATCCGACGCGTCCAGCAGCTTGTTGTACTTCTCAATGAAGCTTGAAGCGGTATCCGTGAAATCCACGGCATTAAACGTCTTTTCGCCCGAACCGAGCGCGTTTGTGTAGCTTTTGACAGCGGTTGCCGCGTCCTTAACGGCAGCGGTAAGCTCCTTGAGCGTGCCGCTTTCCGCAGCGGACGAGGACTCGTCCTTTTTGGTCGAGCCGACATTCTGCTTCGTGAAAATGCCCATTCCGCCCGAAGCCTGATTGATTTCGCGCGCTCTGCGGATAACCGCGTCCGAAAATCCGCCCTTGCCGAAAGTCGATTTCACGTCAATCTTGTCAACTTTCGACAAATCGCTCTGAAGCGTAAGCTTGTTGTCCGAGCCGAGCGTAATTCCCGCACGGTTAAGCGCGTTTGAGTAAACTTTCGCGTTGTTTACCGCAAGAACGCCCTTTTTCAGCACGGTTGTGTTGTCGGAATTGCCGATTTTGTCGATAAACTCGTTGTAATTATCAACAAAATTCTGCGCGTATTTCTTGTAATCCTCGATGTTAAACTCGTCGTTTTTGCCGTATTTCAGGCTGTCGGCATAACTCCTGATGCTCTCGGCGGAACCGCCCACGTTCGCGGAAGCGAGCTTTGTCGCCTGCGGAGAAACGATATCCGAGCTTTCCGATGAATCGTCCTTTATGTTGTAAATGCTCTTGTACAGGTTGGAAAACTGCGAGCGGAACTCGTCGCTCTTGGATTTGAGCGCGCGGCTGTCAAGAAGCTTGTTGAGCGCGTCCATCGAACCCGTCTTTTTTATCGCATTAACGTTGAATTTTCCCGTTGATGTGTAGGAGTTGTACAGACTGTTAAGCTCCGAGCCGTAATTCGTCATCAGCTTTGCCGCGTTAAACTGCATTCTTGCCTGATAACCTATCGTCATAAAAATCACTCCTTTATTACAAATCCGTTTATCGGATTAAAGCGCGCCGTATTTTTCGCGGTATTCTTTCATTGCGGGAACGTATTCCTTTCCGGGAATAATTCCGTTTTCAAGCGCCTCGATGATGTCGTTTATATTCACGATTGAGTAAACCTTAACGCCGAACTCGTCGTAAGCCGCAGAAACCGCCGATTTGTCGGAATCGAGCGACTTTTCCATACGGTCAACCGTGATAATCATACCCTCGACGTTGATTTTCGCCGCGCCCGTAAGCTTCGGCAGAACCTCTCTGAGAGCCTTTCCGGACGTCATAACGTCCTCAATTATGACAACTTTATCGCCGTCGGCAAGACTTTTTCCGACGAACATTCCTCCCTCGCCGTGGTCCTTGACTTCCTTGCGGTCGAAGCAGTAGTTCACGTCCATTCCGAACTTATTGTACAGCGCGCAGCAAGCCGCAACGGAAAGCGGTATTCCCTTATAAGCCGGTCCGAAAAGCACGTCGGGCTTCAGTCCGTGCTCGTTTATGCACTCCGCGTAATATTCGCCGAGCTTCGCGAGCTGAGCGCCCGTCTTGTAGTTTCCGCAGTTTATGAAGTAAGGCGCCTGTCTGCCGCTTTTAAGCGTGAAGCTTCCGAACGTAAGCACGCCGCTTTCGGTCATAAATTTGATAAAACTCTCTTTATAAGTCATAGTCACCATTCCCATCAGATATTTATTCATTTTTATTATATCATTGCTTTTATTTATTTGCAAGTGTTTTTCAATATTTTCGTCAATTTTAACGGAAAATTTAGACTTTTTTTATAACTTATATTTGTTTTCATCAGAAAAATTGTAAAAATATTTTCAAAATAACGCTATTTTGATTGTATCGCCCTTGACATTCAGACGGAATTGTAGTAAAATAAGTATAGGTTGTATTTTTGGGACAAAAGGTCTGTTCCGATGTCCGGAAAATCGCCTCTGACGTTAATGACGTAATTGTTTAATATAACGTTATGGCGGCCGAATGTACGATTACGGAGAAATCCTTTAAACTACATTTCTATCCTTTTTTCGCGGCTTTGCCGCTTCATTGGAAGAACCTCAGCGGATTTGTTTTTGACAAATTTTCCCATATATCTTGTTCTTCCCGATTTATAAAAAGATAAAAATAGTTGTCACAGGAGGTATCAGAGCGGCTTAATTTTATCGGCTGCGGGCTTGACGGTTTTGTTATGCCTGTGGGGGAGTTTGCGCTCCCGAAAGAAAAACAGCCGCAGTTTTTTCTACAATTGTATATTTTTCCGCCGAAATCAGGTTCGCAAAGCGGGTTTTGCTTTGTTGAACCGTAAAATTGAGGAGGGAAAACGACAATGCAAGTCGAACTGGTTGTCGCTTTGCTTATCGGCTTAGCGGCATTGGTTGTCGGCGCGGCGGCAAGCGGCTTTATCTGCTTCAAAAAAGGCGTAAAGCACCGCATTAAAACCGCCGAGGCGCAGTTTGAGTCTGCTGAGAAGGAATCCGCAAGGATTATTCAGGAAGCGGGCGAGAAAGCGGAATCTATGAAAAAGACCGCTCTTGTCGAGGCAAAAGACGAGATTTACGCGCTGCGAACCGACGCCGAAAAGGAAATCAGCCGCTTAAAGGCTGATACCGAGAAAGAACTGAAGGAGCGTAGAGGCGAAATCTCCCGTTCGGAGCGCCGAATTGCCCAGAAGGAAGAAAATCTCGACAAGAAAACGGACAAGATGGAGAAGCTCGAAGAACAGCTCCATCAGAAGCACAAGAAAGCCGACGAGAAGATTGCCGAGGCTGAACAGCTGAAGTCAAGCCAGATGGATATTCTCGAAAAGATTTCGGGCTTCACGGTTGAACAGGCGAAGGACCACCTGCTCCAGATGCTCGACACGGAGCTTAATCACGAAAAGGCGCTTAAAATCTCGTTTTACGAGCAGAAGCTCAAGGACGAGTGCGACGAAAAGGCGAGAGAGTACATATCTCTTGCAATTTCAAGACTTGCCGCGGATACGGTATCCGAGTCGGCGGTTTCTGTCGTAGCAATCCCGAACGATGAGATGAAGGGCAGAATTATCGGCCGCGAGGGCAGAAACATCAGAGCGCTTGAAACGCTGACGGGCGTTGACCTTATCATAGACGATACTCCCGAAGCGATTACGCTTTCCTGCTTCGACCACGTCAGGAGAGAAATCGCGAGAATTGCTCTTGAAAGGCTTATTCAGGACGGCAGAATTCACCCGGCGAGAATTGAAGAAACTGTCGATAAGGCGCGCAAGGAAGTTGAACTGCGTATCAAGCAGGAGGGTCAGAGAGCCGTTCTTGAAACTAACGTAAACGGTCTGAACCACGAACTTGTAAGACTTATCGGACGTCTGAAGTACAGAACTTCGTTCAGACAGAACGTTCTCAATCACTCAATCGAGGTTGCGCATCTCGCGGGAATTATGGCGAGCGAGCTTGGCGTTGACGCGGCTCTTGCGAGAAGAGCGGGTCTGCTTCACGATATCGGAAAGGCGCTCGACCACGAAATCGAGGGTTCTCACGTTCAGATAGGCGTTGACGTATGTAAGAAGTACAAGGAAAATCCCGAGGTTATTCATGCAATCGAGGCGCACCACGGCGACGTTGAATGCAGAACGGTTATCGCGTGCCTTGTTCAGGCGGCTGACGCAATCAGCGCGGCAAGACCCGCGGCGCGTTCCGAAAACTACGAGAATTACATCAAGCGTCTTGAAAAGCTTGAGGAAATTTGCAATTCTTACAGCGGCGTCGAGAAGTCGTTCGCAATTCAGGCGGGACGCGAGGTTCGCATTATGGTTAAGCCCGAGCAGATTAACGACGACGATATGAAGGTTCTGGCGAGGGATATTGCCAAGAGGATTGAAGCCGAGATGGATTATCCCGGACAGATTAAGGTTAATCTTATTCGTGAGAGCAGAACGGTTGACTACGCTAAATAATTGAGGCGGCGCAAAATGTGCTGTTTTGGCAATCTCAACGGCGAGAAAGAGAAAAAGCTCTTTCTTGCCGTGTTTTTTCCCGCAGTGCGGGAGAGGTTTTCGGGAAAAGGAGAAATCATAATGATTATTTTTGACCCAACAAAATGTGTTTCGTGCAACAACTGCGTGAGGGTTTGTCCTTCGGTTGAAGCTAATATGGTCAAACACGACGAAAACGGAAAGGCTGTCTTTAATATCAATCCCGATAAGTGCATAGACTGCGGCGCGTGCGTAAAGGTGTGCATCCATAAGTCGCGTACATATGTTGACGATACGGAGCGTTTCTGGGCTGACCTCAAAAAGGGCGAAAAAATCATCGGAATATGCGCTCCCGCAATTAAGGTTTCGTTTGACGGCTGCTGGAGAGGCGTTCTTGAGTTTGTCAGCAGTAAGGGCGTTGAAAGAATTTATGACGTATCTTTCGGCGCGGATATCTGCACATGGGCGCATATCCGCTATCTCGAACAGCACCCCGGCGCGAAGCTGATTTCTCAGCCCTGCCCCGCTATTGTAAATTACATAAAGAAATTCTGCAAGGACGCGCTCAAAAATCTTTCGCCCGTTCAGTCGCCTATGCTCTGCACGGCGATTTATCTGAGAAAATATCTTGGCGAAAGCGCGAAAATTGTTGCATTTTCGCCATGTATAGCAAAGCGCGATGAGTTTATTGAAACGGGAATAGTCGATTATAACGTAACTTTTGAGCGTCTTGGAGAGCTTCTGAAGAAAAACGGCGTTGATTTCGACAAACTGATGAAAACGCGCTCAAACTTTGAGTTTGCGGGCGCGGGAGGACAGATGGGCGCGATTTATCCGCGTCCGGGCGGACTGAAAGCCTGTCTGGAGCTTGAAAATCCGCTCCTTAATATAATAACTTCCGAGGGAACCGATACCGTTTACAAAAATCTCTCGATGTATACCGAGATAAACAAGCGCGATTTGCCCGATGTTTTCGATGTTCTTTCCTGCGACAGAGGCTGCGGAAGCGGACCCGCAATCGGAAAGCAGATGTCGATTTATCGTATGAGCGGCATTATGAACGGAATCGAGAAGTACAACCGCACAAAGCGCGTTAAGTTTGACAGAAAGCACAGGGACAAGCTCTTCCTCAAATTTGACAAGGAGCTTAATATAGCCGATTTTCTGAGGGAATATAAGCCCGAAAACATAAACGAAATCAAGGTTACGCCGGAGCAGATTGAGGATATGCTCGTGAAGATGGGCAAGACGACTCACGTTGAGCGTAATTATAACTGTCATTCCTGCGGATTTGAAACGTGCCGAGATATGGCGGTTGCGATTTTGAAGGGAATTTCGGACGTTACCTCATGCAGAGAGTATATGCAGAAGCAGGCGGATGCTTACCGTCAGCATATCGAAGAATCCAACGAGCATATCGGCGAGGTTACGGGCGAGCTGAAGCAGGTTGTCGCAAATCTCACGGAGAATATCGGCGAAGTCAAGAGCGCCGCAGGCAACATTTCCGAGCTTAACAGCACGAATTCCGACCAGATTTCGGGTCTTTCGGAGATTATCGGCGAGCTTTTGACGCTCAATGAGAAGATAAACGAGGCTATTCAGTCAATCAACACCTCCGTTGCGGGATTTTCGGTAACAACGAAGAACGTAAGCGATATTGCGCGTCAGATTAACATTCTGTCGATAAATGCCAGCATTGAGGCGGCGCGCGCGGGCGAAGCGGGGCGAGGCTTTGCGGTTGTCGCGCACGAGGTCGGAAATCTCGCGGGTCACTCGCAGTCTGCGGTTACGGAAGCCGAGCAGAGCAACCAGCTTGTTTTCGGCGATATTAAGACTGTAAACGACATTCTGAAAACGGTAACCGAGAAAATGGAGGTTATCCGCGGAATGATGGCTCAGATGAGCAGCAATATCAACACAACGCTTGACAAGGGCAACGATATCAACAACTCGATGGGCAAAGTCGCGGATATCAACAACCGCGTCGAGGGGCTTGTATCAAAGGTCGAGAGCCTTCTTTCGTAAGAAAAACTAATTTTTCGGCTTTTTCGGCAAAATAAAGTCAGCCCGTTTTCAGCGGGCTGATGAGACCGTCGAAAAAGTCCCGTTGGGACTTTTCCGACGAAGCATCCGCACTGCCCGCACTCATTGTCGGCAAAGCCGACAATTCGCACAGTTGTGCGGATAGAAGTGTTTTTTGCCTCGGCAAAGCTGAGGCAAAAAACGGATTTAAAATGCCCGCTTCGCGGGCAAATTCGATTTTTTCAACAAACCGGTCAGCCCGTTTTCAGCGGGCTGATTTTTTTATGATATCGAGATAATCGGGGATAATTTCGGCGTTGTCGATAACGATATCGAGGATAATTTCCATTGCTTTGCCGTTAATGCTCTCAAAGACGGTTTCGGGGAGAAGCCCTTTTTCACGGCAGAACGCTTCGGCGCTTTCGCCCTCTGACATTGCCGCGAGAAGCGAGCGTTCGCCGCGGCTGAGCGAAGTGATGAATTTCCGCCATTCGTCGGGGATATCGTCCGGTAAATCCTGCGCGGATTCATTGTCCGCAATTTCGGAGAGCGCGGAATATTCCGAGATTTTCTCGTCAAATTCCTCGTCAGAAATCCTCTCGGACGCCATTTCCACAAATTCTTCATCGGGCGCTTCCTCGACAATGAGCTTTTTCGCGGTTTCCTCGGATTGTTCGCGGATTTTTTCAAGCTTTGAGATGTCGATTGAGATGTCTTTTTTTGCATATTGAACGTAATCCTCGGATATTTTCGGGGATTTTTTTTGTGCGAAAAGAGCGTTTTTGCGGCAATAATCATCGACAGCGTTTGCGATAATCTCGTCAAATTGCCCGTTTCTGACGGCGGAAAGGATTTTTTCGCGGTTTTTCAGGTCGTTTATGAGCATATTCTCGCTCGGAACGATTTTCCGCTTGTATCCCGTATTCGCGCGAAGCCTCGCCTCAACGCTTTTCAGAATATAGCCGATAAATCCCTTTTGCGGCATAAACAAAAATCGCTCAAGAACAGGCTCGCCGCGCCTTATGCAGTAATTTTCTGCTGCGCTTATCCTCACGGCGTGAAAGCCGTCCATTCTGTCGGTGTTTACAAGCGCGCCTTCAAACGGCTTCCACGAGAAGTCTTTTTTGAGCTGACCGCACAAAAGCGCGCCAAGGTCGATATCGTTTTCCGAAAAGTACTTGTCCAGCGCGTTCAGAACCGCTTCACAGGCGCCGTTGAGAAGCCGCGCGGTTTCCTCGGAATAAAAGCTGCTTTTTTTGATATCGTAGACTGAATTTTCAGCGAGATAATCAAGCTTATCGTGATAATTTTTTTCGAGAATATCCTCTGCGGCGGTTTCCTCGGCGGTTTTATCGTTATTTTTAAGGAGCGCGTTTATGTTGGGATAAACGTCGGAAATGTTGTTGAACGCGTAAAAATCCTTGAGCCAGCGCGGCATAACGCCGTCAAGATAACCCGCGAACCCGCAGCCGTTCCAAAGGTCGAGAAGCCGCCCAAACGCGTCCGCAGACGACAGAACGCCGATTTTATTCAGCAGCTCATACGCGTAGAGAATAACGTAGGATTTGTCGGTTTTGCGGTAAATTCCGCGTCTTGCGTCGGTTCGCCATGTAAAATAGGTGCGAAGCTGTGAAACCGACATTGCCGCATACATCGGCGTTGGCATACCGCAGAAAGCGTTCCTTGGGAAATCGTCGGTTTCGTTTGCCATAAAGTCGCCCTGCAGGACAAACGAAACCTCCGCGCACCGCTGAACGATATAACCGTTGTAGGAAAGCTCGCGCAGTTTACGCATTTCGGTGATTTTATCAACGAGAACCTTTTCGCGCGCGGTCAGGTTATCGGGCAGGCTTTCGTGCGGATAAGCGATTTCATCTGCGCGCAGAAGCTCTTTTTTTTCGGGAGAATTTGGTTTTTCGTAGGAACACGAAGGTATTTTCTCGGATTTTTGCTTATCCGAGGTAATCTGTGCGTCGCTTATAACCTCACGGATTTTTCGGCGAATTTCGGTTTTTACGCTTTTTTCCGCCTCGTCAATAATCGCATTTGCGGCGTTCCTAACCATTTTTTCCGCAATTTTCTTAATTTCATCAAGACTTTTTCCGCCCGTATCAATGAATTTCTTGAAATTTTCGGACATAATCCGCTCCGTTTCAGCAATCCGTGAATGCAATCATAGTTTCCCAGTTTTCGGGAAAGCCAAGGTCCGAAAGCCTTATAACATCGGCATTTTTCTTCAATATCCTTGAAACTGGCTTTACAACGCGCTCGTTCCAGTTTTCGTGGCTGTGGAAAATCTGTTTCATAACGATTATATACCCAAAGACGTTTGCGGAAAGAGTCATGGGAAAATCATCGGGCGTTTTCGGGTCAACGGGAAAACTCGTTCCGTAAAGCCGGCAGTAATGCGCGCAGCTGTTTCTCAGCTCGTTAAGGCAGAAAACCCAGTTGTCAAGTTCGTTCGGCGAACAGTTGTAGTATTCGTCGGCAAGCTCCTTTTTGTCGCCGTTTTTCATATCCCTGTAAAAAAACGCGAGCGACCCGAACGAAAACAGCTCCATCATTACCCAAAGCGGAAATTTTCCGCCGTATTTCGAGTTATAGTGCCTTACAAACTGTTTTTCCTCGTTTGACTCGATGAGGTGATTTACCCTTGCAAGAAAACTCTGATGATTGTGCGAGAGGTTGAAGTTTGACGGATTGAGATAGCCCAGCGCGCCGTATTTCAGCGCGTGATAGTTCGATACCGCGGCTCGAAGCGCAATTTCAACTTCTTCAAGCGCCGCCAAAAGTATGCTCCGAAGCTTTCTGTCCATCTCATAGACCCGCATTATCTTCTCGAAGCTTGTTCCGTCCTCATATTTATGCTTGCTTACGGAGAACGGCTCGAAATAGTTTGAAAGCCGGTAAAAATTTATATATTTCAGCGTGCTTCGAGCCTTTTTTTCGTCCTCGATTACGCAGCCTCGCTGCTTTAATATCATTATCTGCTCGTTTATCGTTGACGGTGCTTTCTCACGCATCTGTTTCTTCTCCGTTCATAGTTTCTTCTCTGTCCGACTGCGGCTTTGTGCGCTCCCGACTTCCTGCGGGGCGTTCCGCCCGACCGGTGGTTTTTGCAAAGCGGGATAGGACGGCAAAGCGGGGAAAAGACAGCCGCCGTCCGCAGGAAGTCGGGTTAATCGGTCCAGTAGGTTTCGCGTTCGCTCTTGACGGCTCTGCCCATAAGCGCGCCGATGGAATCTTTGGGTATACCGCCCTCGAAGCAGATTTTGACAATCTGTTCAATGATGGGGACGTCGATGTTGTTTTCTTTGGCAAGACGAAGCGCGGTTCGGCTGTTTATATAACCCTCGACTGTGCCGACTTGTGCGACGGCTTCAGCGGCGGAAGTTCCCTTTCCGATAAGGAAACCCGCGCGGTAATTTCTTGAGTGCAGAGATGTGCAGGTAACGATGAGGTCGCCGAAGCCCGCCATACCGGTGAAAGTTTTCCAGTTTGCACCGAGAGCTACGGCAAGTCGGGTAATTTCGGTCATTCCTCTTGTGATAAGGGCGGCGATTGTGTTGTCGCCAAGACCCATACCGCGTGCGATACCGCAGCCGAGCGCAATCGGGTTTTTGAGGACGCCGCCAAGCTCGCAGCCCGCAACGTCGTCGTTAATATATATGCGGTAACGCTCGTTTGAGAGCGTGTGCTGGATATACAAAGCGACGTCCGGGTCATACGACGCGCAGACTTCCGTTGTCGGGACAAGACGTCCGACTTCTTCCGCGTGGCAGGGACCGGTGATAACGCCGATTTTGCTGTGCGGAATTTCCTGTCTGATAACCTCGGAGAGCCTTTTTCCCGTGGCTTCTTCAAGACCCTTGCTTGCGTTAATAATAATCGCGCCGCGCTTTATATACGGTTTAACGGCGCAGACAGCCTCGCGGTAAAACGCCGACGGAATACAGATAATCACAATATCTGCGTCCGAAACGCACGCGGGGTCGGTTGTCACCTTCAGCGTTTCGGGGAGCATTATTCCGGGAAGCAGACGCTTGTGCTCGTGGTCGCGGCGAAGCTGCTCAGCTTCCTGCTCAAATTTTGTCCATGTCGTCACATCATGACCGTAGGTTGTGTAAAGCACGCCGAGAGCCGTGCCGTAGCCGCAGCCCAGAATTGTAATTTTCGCCATTTTATCCTCCGTGTTGTTATTTTAGGTCGTCTAAAAAACGGTCTGAAGAGTGAAAATAAACCGAGAGCGCCGCGATATACGCATTTTCAATCAAACGGGGTTTTCAGAATCGACCGATATATTATCCATATTATGTGATATTGTTATGCTTTTAAGTCCGCTTTTCATAACAATTCTCCGCAAAAAAGGAGCGTACATAAACGGGCATTTCAAAAGTTTCACGAAAATTTTTGCGCGGTATTTCAGCAGCCCCCGCGAGTAGCGGATGTTTTCATTTATGCCGCCGTTAAGCGCTTCCGCGAGATATTTCGCGCTGTTAACCGCGAAGCTTATTCCCTCAAGCGAGCTTGGGCTGATAAGTCCCGCCGCCTCCCCGACAAGAAACGCGTTGTTTTTGCCCGCGCAGATGTCAAACGGCGATTTTGGTCTGAGAACAATGCACGCTTCCGTTTTTATCGGTTCTCCGAGCGGGATTCCGTATTCTTCAAGACGTTTTTTCTGACGTTCAAACGCATGGCGGCAGTTTTTTGCGGGAAAAGCCCCTCCGTAAATCAGGAAATTATCCTTTGAAATCGTCCAAGAGCAGCAATCGCTTGTTTCGGGGTCGAAAATGCAGCTGTAAAACGGCTTTGCGCTGTTTTCGGGAAACCACTGCTGAATGGCGGTATAGCTGCGGATTTTCTTATTCGGATAAACAAGCCGCCGCACCATTGACTTCGCGCCGTCGGCGCCGACAATTTTTGCCGCAGTGAAAACGCGTTTTTCTCCGTTTGAACTGCAAATTACTGCAAAATCGCCGTTTTTTGTAATTTCAAGGCACCTTCCGTTAACCAAAACGACGTTTTTCGGGATAAGCCCTTTCAGCCACAAATCAAATTTATGTCTGTCGAGATTGATATAAAAGCGCTGATAGTGACGTTCAAGGCGCTTTCCGAGGTCGATTGTGCGAACAGAGAAAATCTGCGGGTCAACGAGGACTTCTTTCGGCAGCGTAAGGTCAAATTCTGCAAACGCTTTCTGCGCGTCAGGCGACAAAAGTCCGCCGCAAGGCTTGTGAAAGCTTTCGGGAGCGTCGGTTTTTTCGTCTATCATAAGCACGCGAAACCGCTTGTCGAGAAGCCTTGCGAGAGTTGCGCCGGCAGGTCCGCCGCCGATTATTGCGATATCAAAATCCAACATTTTCCCCGTACCTTTCACCGCTTCAGCTTGACAAGATATTCCGAGGTATCATCCTCTAACTTTTTTTCATCGGTGAGATGAAATCTGTTCCGTTCGTAAAACCGAATTGCGCGGGAATTTTTCTCCAGCGCCCACAAAAAATCCGCGTTATGCTCCTCAACCGCGTGTTTAAGCAGCTTTTCGCCGATTGCGTTTCCCTGTAAGGACGGCTCGACAAACAGCTTTACAATTTCTCTGCCGTCAATCCTCACGAAACCTTTCACAACGCCATCGTCGTAAACATAAGTATTGTGAAGAATGTTCTCGTCTTTGAGGTAATTCTCGGTCATCGACGGAACGGAGAGTTCGCCGAAATAATACTCGTCGCAGCCGAAAATCGGATAGAAATTCAGCCTGTAATTAAATATTTCGATTTCCGCAAGCCTCGCGGCGTCGCGATTTTCGGCGTGTCTTATATTCTCCATATCGGCTTTCTTTCCATTATTTCGCTTTTTCGCCGAGCTTTTTCTCGCAGTGCGAAGCAAGGCGTTTTATGTTTTCCTTGTGTCTGACGATAATCAATCCTCCGCAGAACGCCGCGAGAATTGTATTAATGATGAAAGCGGGGTCGTGGTCTATGAAAAAGTCGAAGCAGAACATTGCTATGCAGAAAACCGCCGAGCTTATGCAGCTTCCGAGCGACACATAGCGCGTTATCGCGACAATAACCGCGAATATTCCGATAAGAATAAATCCTATGCGCCAGTCGAGCACGAAAATCGCGGAAATTGCCGCAAGAACGCCTTTTCCGCCCTTGAAGCCGTAGTATACGGGGAAGCAGTGACCGACAATCGCCATAAACACGGCGAAAACCTCTGCCCAGTTCATTCCAAGCGCAGGATTTGTCGTATCGACGCCGCCTATGTAAAGGAACGCGAGCCTTACAAGAAGCAGACCTATCGCAGCCTTGAAAGCGTCGCCTATAAGCACGATAAGAGCCGCCTTTTTCCCGACGGAACGGAGCGTGTTTGTAAGACCGGCGTTGTTGCTGCCCATTGTTCGGATATCCTTGCCCGTTATTATTTTTGTAACGATAATCGACGTATTTATCCCGCCCATAAGGTACGGCACAAGTATCATAATTGCATAGCAAATCCAAATCATTTCTATTCCCTTTTCTCTTTTTACTGACCTTTTTCTGTATTTTTTATGACTTTTCCGCCGATTATGACGGAAATTTCGGCGTTTTTGCTTTTAATCGCCGCCGCAAGCATTGCCGAATTTTCGCCTTGTTCAATGAAAATCGTCGCTTTTTTGCCGTTTTTCAGTATAAACCGCAGTTTTCTTCCCTTTGGTTCAATGCTTATTATATCGGAAAATCTTACGATTTGTATATTTCTGTTAAAATAATACAGCAAGAAATGCTCGTAAAAACGGCGTTCGCCTATTTTCACGAACTTGCCGTTCAATATCTCGGACTGCTCGCTGTCCGACAGCTTTTTCAGCTTGTTTGCAAAGATTTTCGGGGCGCATAGCGTGGTTATTGTGAGCGCCAGCGCGTAAACCATGACCAAACCGATTACGATATATTCAAAATGAAACGAAACCTCGCGTTTTCTCGCCGTTGTAAACAGTCCGAACGAAATCAGCGCCGACCATATCCAGACAAAAATTGTCGAAAGCCTGTAAACCCTGAAATATTCCCGCGAAATTTCACTCATCCTGCTTCCTTCCTTTGTTTGCGCGCTCAATAAGCTTGTTCATAAGCTCGGTTTTATCCTCGCACGAAGCCGTTTTCAGCAGAACCGAGCGGCTCACGGACTCAACCCACAAGCCTTTCGGGAAAATCGATATCCTGTCTATTATCGAATAGCGCATTATACCGCCGCCAAACGTGAAATACAGCATAAATTTGCTGAGAAAAAACCGCCCGTTTTCGGGTGCGTCCGCTTTTTCGTACTCGTCGAGAAGCTGCTCCCTGTCGCCTGCGGGAAGATTTTCTAAGTGACCTTTCAGCTTGTTTGGGTCGCTTATCAGCTTTGTCGCTATCGTGTAAACGAACAAAAAACCGCATATCGTTATTACCGCGATAAACAGCCAGCGCACTGTCATAATCGCCGTAACCGTCGCCTCGTCGCCGTTTGCCGACAGCGCGAACCACACGCCCAAATCAGCGCCGATTGCCGCCAAAAGCCCTATCAGCAGACCTATATTCTTTTTCAGAGTGTATATCCTGAAATCTCTCAGTAATTTCTTCAACTTTTTCTCCTCTTTTTACATTGTTCCTTATCGTTCTTTTCCGTATCCCCGCTTTGTCGTCCTATCCGGCAGTGCGAGCCGGGCAGGTCGGGCGGAACGCCCCTCCGCGCTTTGCGCGGAGCGACAGCTTCGCTGTCGGTTTTTCGCGGAGCGAAAAACGGGCGTTCCGCCCGCGCAGGAAGCCGGCACTCGCAGAAAGCGGGACGGCGCACAAAGCGTCCGCCGGATTATTCGCCGCGTTCGCGAATGGTGATTTTTATAGGGGTCATATCAAGGCCGAAAGATTCGCGGATTTGGTTCTCAAGGTAGCGCTGATAGCTGTAATGAAAAAGTTCCTTGGAGTTGCAGAAGATAACGAAAGTAGGCGGCGCAGAGGAAGCCTGCGTCATATAGTAGACTTTGAGGCGCTTGCCCTTGTCGGAGGGCGGCTGAACGCGCGAAGTCGCGTAGTTGAGCATATCGTTGAGAACGCCCGTGGAAATTCTGCGGTTGTGCTGCTCGTGGACAGCTTTGATGAGGTCGAAAAGCTTTTCAACGCGCGAGCCTGTTTTTGCCGAAATAAAGACAAACGGCGCATAGCTCATAAACGAGAAGTCGTTTTCGAGCTTTTTCGTAAATTCCTGCATAGTTTTGTCGGTTTTGTCGGGAACTGCGTCCCACTTGTTTACCGCAATAACGCAAGCCTTGCCCTTGTCGTGAGCATAGCCCGCGACTTTGCTGTCCTGCTCGGTGAAACCGACGGTAGCGTCAATCATAACAACGCAGACGTCCGCTCTGTCGACAGCCATAAGCGCGCGCAGAACGCTGAAATGCTCGATATTTTCGATAACCTTCGCTTTGCGGCGCATTCCCGCGGTGTCGATGAAGATATAGCGGTCGTCGCCGCGCACAACCTCGCTGTCAATCGCGTCGCGCGTTGTTCCCGCGATATCGGATACAATCGAGCGCTCCTCGCCCGCGATAAAGTTAACAAGCGAAGATTTTCCGACGTTCGGCTTTCCGATTACGGCGACTTTAATTGCGTTTTCATCGTAATCGTCGGGTTCTTCGGGCGGCAAATTCTTGAAAACAGCTTCAAGAAGGTCGCCTGTGCCGTGACCGTGAACTGCGGAAACGGAAATCGGGTCGCCAAGACCGAGATTGTAAAATTCGTAAAATTCGGGCGGCGGCGCGCCGATATTGTCGTCCTTGTTTACGGCGAGAACAACGGGCTTTCCGCTCTTCATAAGCATCGCCGCAACGTCGGCGTCGTTTGCGGTAACGCCTGTTGTCATATCCGTGACAAAAATGATGCAGTCCGCCGACTCAATCGCAAGCATCGCCTGCTCGCGCATCTGCGCAAGTATCGTATCGTCGGTTTTCGGCTCAATTCCGCCTGTGTCAATCAGCGTAAATTCACGGTTCAGCCATTCGCATTTCCCATAAATTCTGTCGCGCGTAACTCCCGGCGTGTCGTCGACAATCGACAGCCTTTTTCCGCAAAGCTTATTGAAAAGCGTGGACTTTCCGACGTTCGGACGTCCAACAATCGCTACTAATTGCATAATTCACCTCAAGAAAATAATCTATTATCATATTATAACACATTATCCCGCGTTTTGCAAGTGCATTACCCGATTTACCGCTTAAAAAAGCCTTTTTCGTCCGCTTCGCCGAGCATTTTTTCGATATACTCCCAAAGCTCGTCCGAGCCGTTTTTGATATGCGCGTTTCTAGCTCTGACTTGTTCATAGGAAATTCCGTGTTCAAGCCAGCTCACGCCGTTTTTTGCGTTATTCAGCAGCATCGGCTGCATACGGTCGAGAGCCGCCGCGAACTTTGATTCCGCGGTATCCATACGTTCAAATTCCTCCCAGAGCGCGCGGTATTCATCACGCTGGTCGTTGGGAAGCAGCCCGAAAAGCCTGTCCGCAGCCTTCTCCTCGCGCTCGCGTTTCGATTTGTAGCCCTCTGCGTCATAGCAGTAGGTATCGCCCGCGTCAATTTCCACAATATCGTGTATCAGCACCATCTTCATCACTTTCTGCACGTCAATCGGCACATTCGAGTGTTCCGCGAGCGTCATTGCAAAAAGCGCAAGATGAAACGAGTGCTCCGCGTCGTTTTCGCGGCGTTTATGACGCTCCTCCTCGCCCTCAAATTCCCGCATAGAAGCACCTCGGCTCTCGTCGTGAATGATGTATGTCTGCCGATAAAGGCTCTTCATCTTGTCGATTTCAAGCAAAAAATCAAGCTGTTTTTTCAGTCTTTCGTCAATCATTTTTTCTCCTTTCCCCGAAAAAAGCCGCCCGAAATCGAGCGGCTTTCTGATTGCTTATCAGAGTTCAATTTTTCCGTAAAGCGTTGCGTTTTTCTCGGTATCAACCGTTTCCTTGGAAAACTCGCCTGCGTTTGCGTTTTCGTCGGGGCTGTAATTGCTGCGCTTATATTCGCGCTCAAAGCTTGTCGAGAAGCCCTCGGAACGGCGATAGCCTCTCGCTCCCGAACCGTTTCCGTGACCGCCGCGTCTGCGGTTGCTGTCAAACTTGGGCTTGTCGGCGTAAATTACAACCTTTCTGTACGGCTCAGAGCCTGTCGAACGGCTCGAAACGCCCTCAATCTCCGCAACGCAGCTATGAATAATTCTGCGCTCGTAAGGGTTCATCGGCTCAAGAGCAATCTTTCTGCCCTGCTTGATAACCTTTGCGGATGTCTTTCTTGCGAGAGCGTCGAGGGTTTCGCGGCGCTTGTCGCGATAACCGTTGCAGTCAAGCGAAATCCTGCAAAAGCTCTCTTCCGTGCGGTTGCTTGCGAGAATAGTGAGATACTGAAGGCTGTCGAGGGTTTCGCCGCGCTTTCCGATAACAACGCCGAGCTTCTCGCCCTTGATGTCGAGAACGACGTTTCCGCCGCGCTTTTCGGGCGTGATTGTGAAATTGTCAAGACCGAGCGCCCTGAGAACCGCCGTCAGATATTCGATTGCAGTTTTAACTTTCAGGCTCTTGCTTATATCGAAATCATCGGGAAGCTTTTCTTCCGCTTCGCCGTCGGTTTCGTCCGAAACGTCCTCGGTTTTCTCCGCAGCGCCCGCCGCGGGAGCTTCATCGTTCGCTTCGTCCTCGAAAACGCGCTTTTTCGGCTCTTCCGCAGCCGGCTCGTAAACCGCGTTAACTCTCGCTTCGCCTTTAAGACCGCCGAAAAGCGTCTTTCTGGGCTGTTCGAGAATATCAAACTCTATTTCGTCGGCGCTCACGCCAAATTCCTTGGCTGCAAGCTCCTTTGCTTCTTCAACTGTTTTTGCCGTAAATTCTTTCTCCATATCATAAACCCCTTTCAGACGGCGAAATTATTCGTCATCGTCGTCCTTGTATTCCTCGCCGTACTTGAGCGCGTCTGCTTTTCTTGCTTCGGCAAGCTTGCGGCGGTTTATTTCTTTCTGCGTGAGAACTTCGCCTGTTTCCTCGTCTACAACCTTTTCCTTGACGGCTTCAACGGTTACGACCTTATTCTTCAGCTCGTACTCCGCGAGCGCCTTTTCTCTGAGCGCGGCGGGATTGTACAGCTTGTTGAGAACGATTGTCTGAATAATGCCGAAAACATAGCTTATCGCCCAGTAGAAGCCCGCGCCCGCAGGAACGGAGAACGAAATCCAGAGCGAAATAAGCGGCATACCGTACATCATAACCTTCATACAGCCCGTTGTTTTCGCGGTATCGGGGTTGTTCTGAGCCATATTTCTGTTCGAGATGAACGTCTGTACAAGCGCAAGCAGGAACGACAGAATGGGAACCAGAATCATCGGGAATCCCATATGCTCCATAGGAACCTGTCCGAGCGGTATTCCGAGGAAGTTGAGGTTGTCGTAAAGCTCCGTAATCTGTCCGCGGAGATTGTCGTTTACAACTCTTTCGCTGAACGCGTCCTTATAAGCAACTCCGTTCTTTACAGTTCCGTAGCATTCGAGAGCGTAAAGCTCACGCTGAAGCGACGATGAAGCTACAAACGGGATTGTATCCGTGCCTGTCGCCTTGTAGTAGCCGTAGTGATTGTTGAGCGTGTTGAACAGTGCGACAGTACCGTCGCCGAAGCAGTGCTTCTCGCGGTAAGCCGCCTTCTCATCAGCCGCCTGAATAGCGTCAAGCTCCTTCTTTTCCGCGTCGGTGAGCTTGTACATATCCGTATTCGTAAGCATCGTCATATTGACGTCTTTTGCGTACTCATCGGCGATAATCTTCTTAACCGCCGTGTTCATAACCTTGACATTATCAAGGCTTACGCTCTTGAAATCCGCGATATCAACGGTGGTTTTGCCATCGGTAAGGCAGTTTTTGTTGTAATATTCAAGAATTTTCTTTGCGTCGCGAACGATGTCGTTGTGCCTGCTGAGGCCCTTTTCGTCAAGCTTTGAGATTTCCTCGTCCGAAAGGTTGATTTCGTTCACGAACATCGCGGTCATATCGACGTTATACGCCTCCTCGACCATCGCGGAAACCTGCTCGCCGCTTGTGTGGATAATGTGCGTGAGCGGCTTGTAAACAACGTCGATTACGCCGAACAGTATCAGGAACGACAAAAGCATCGGCAGGCAGCCCGAATAAGGCTTATATCCCTGCTGCTGAAGCTTCTGAAGCTCGTCCTGCTGTTTTTGGGGATTATTCTTGTATTTCGTCTGTATATCCCGTACTTTGGGAGCGAAAACGGCTGATTTCGCCGTATCCTTCTGCTGTTTGATGTAAATGGGGAGAAGCGCCGCTTTTATGATGAACGTAAAGAGGATAATCGCAACTCCCACGTTCTTACATATAAAGTTATAGATTGCATAAAGCAAATATCCGAGCGGCGTGCCGATTATACTGTATAGGAATTGTATGACCTTCAGACCCTTTCTTTATTTAATTTTTCTTTTGCGGCGTCCGAATTTTCCTCCGCACGCGCGTTTTCCGCTTCAAGCAGCTTTTCCCAGCTGTTCCACTGCGGATTTGAAACCGTGTATTTTTCGGGACGGAAGCAGAATTTTTCGGGTACGGGGTCGTAGCCGCAGTTGCAATATGGATTGCACCGCAAAATCCTCCATAACGTCAAATAACCGCCCTTGACCGCGCCAAACCTGCGAACGGCGGTTAGTCCGTATTCGGAACAGGTCGGATAAAAGCGGCAGCATGGCGGCAGAATTTTTGAAAGCGTAAGCCGATACAGCTTTATTAGTCCCAGAAAAATATATTTCATTTCACTTATTCTTGCATTATCTTCGGCAAGACGTTCTTCTTCATAAGACCCAGAATTTGTCCCGTTTTCAGCGACGGCGTTTTCGACCGCGCCACAAACACAAAATCATATCTCTCGGTTTTGTTTTCTCTGATAATCGGGTCTATCATTCTAAACGCTTCTCGTATTATTCGTCTTGCGCGATTGCGCTTTACCGCGTTTCCCACTTTTTTCCCCGTGACGATGCCGAGGCGGTTTTTCCCCGCCCGGCGCGGCTTTATATAGCACACAAAGCCGTATGTCACAATGGATTCGCCTTTTTTGAACAAATAGCTGAAATCGCGGTTGCTTTTGATTACGACATACCTTTTTTTGTAGCCGGTCATCGGAATCAGTAGCTCAGTCTTTTTCTGCCCTTTGCGCGGCGGCGTGCGAGCACTTTTCTGCCATTTTTGGTCGCCATTCTCTTCATAAAGCCGTGCTCATGCTTTCTCTGAAGCTTTTTGGGCTGGTAAGTTCTTTTCATGGTTTTTCCTCCTCATTATTTTTCATTTTTTGTATATACTCGGTATGGGTATAGTTATCCCCTACAAAGCTATCAACATTAAATTATTATACCTTATTTATCCCGCTTTGTCAAGAGGTTTTTTGCATTTTTCGGCTCTTTTTTGCCTATTTGATATTACCGTTTGTAATCTTTTCCTCAATTTATACAATTTTACGCTTGAAAAACGTGTTTCTTTATGTTATAATAGTCCCATAACGACATTTTTGAATAGGTGAATTTTATGATATTAACCATTGACGTCGGCAATACGAACACAACTTTCGGCTGTTTTGACGAGGGCGGCGCGCTTGTTTTCGAGTCGCGCATTTCAACCGATATTTACCGTATGCAGGACCAGTACGCGGTTTCTCTCGCGGATATCCTGCGGCTTTACGATATTGACAGGGAGAGCGTTTCGGGCGCGGTTTTGTCGTCCGTTGTGCCGCCCGTGACCGCCCAGATTAAGCCTGCTGTGGAAAAAATCTGCAAATGCCGCGTTATGACGGTAGGTCCGGGGCTTAAAACCGGTCTGAACATCAAAATCGACGAGCCTGCGTCGCTTGGCGCGGATATCGCGGCTGTCGCCGTGGGAGCGAAGGAATATTACGCTCTGCCGGCGATTGTCGTTGACCTCGGAACTGCGACGAAAGTGCTCGCGGTCGATAAAACGGGCGCGTTTATCGGCGGAATAATCGCTCCCGGACTTAAAATTTCCGCCGAGGCTCTCTCGGCGAAAACGGCGGCGCTTCCGCTTATCGGCGTTTCGGGCGAACCGCTGAAGCGCGTTATCGGCACGAACACGATTGATTGTATGCGTTCGGGGCTGCTTTATGGTCACGCGTTTATGCTTGACGGTATGATTGAAAGCTTTGAAAAGGAAATCGGCGAGAAATGCACTGTTGTCGCAACGGGCGGATTTTCCACCGTGATAGAGCCGCTTTGCAAAACCGATTTTATCCTTGACGAAAACCTTATTTTAAAAGGACTTCTTGCGATATACAGGAAGAACGAGTAAACTATGGGGTCTGCGGGATTTTCCGTAAATATATACCCGCGGTGCATTGAAGAAGATTCAAGCGCCAGCAAAGGAGCGGTTTTCTATGGAAAACGCAAAAAAAACGCCCTCAAAGGGCAAAAAATTCAACACATCGACCATTGTCGGAATAGGACTGCTGACGGCTATCGTCATTGTTTTGCAGTTCATTTCGATGGCGCTGAGGTTCGGAAATTTCAGCATTACGCTGACTCTTATCCCAATTGTGGTAGGAGCGGCGCTTTTCGGCAGGAAAACGGGCGCGTGGCTCGGACTTGTGTTCGGAGCGGCTGTCCTGCTGACAGGCGACGCGGCGGCGTTCCTCACGGTAAATGTTTTCGGCACAATCGCGACGGTGCTTGTTAAAGGAACGGCGGCGGGATTTTGCGCGGCGGCTGTCTATCGGCTCATCGCGAAGAAAAATGAGATTGCCGCGGTTCTTGTATCGTCGGTTGTCGCGCCCGTCGTAAACACGGGAATATTCCTTCTCGGCTGCCGAATTTTCTTCTATGACACGGTTGCCGCTTGGGGCGAGGGGCTTGGCTTTGAGAACGCGTTTATCTATATGATTGTCGGGCTTGTCGGGATAAACTTCCTGATTGAGCTTGGAACAAACCTTGTTCTCAATCCCGCAATCCTCAGAATTATTAAAATCGGCAGGAAAAAGCTCGTAAAATAAGCAGCCTGCGGAAAAATTGCAAAAAAACTGCGGCTGTATCGCGATTGTGAAGAAACCTCTCGTGATACAGCCGCATTTTGCCGGGATATAACGCTCCGAAATCAGCAGGTCTACCCAATCAAAGCCGTGAACCTGAACGTCTTCTCCGCTCGGCTTACAGCTTCATACTGCGCTCGAAACCAATTTACCGCGTCAACTCCGCCTTTTAGGTCAAATTCGCCTTTCGGCGTTCAGCCCACGGGGCGGTTTTGTTTTCTCGGATTGCTCCTTGAAAACGGTTTGGATAAATCGCTCGCTCAAAATTCTTTTCGACATTCCCGATAATGCGAAAATCCTTTTTCGCTTACATCTATCCAACCTTATTTTAACCCATTTCATTCCGATTGTCAAGGGTTTTCGGTAAATTTTGGCTATTTTTATCAAAAAATCAACCCCTTACTTGACAATTTGATTGAAAAGGTGTAGAATGATAATGTATAAGCGTCTTGCGAAAAGTTTGAGACGCTGAAATTTATCGGATAGGCGTTTGTATAGCCTTTCGGAAAGGATTATTTTATGATTAAGGTACAACTCAAAAACGGCGAAATCAAGGAGTTCGAGGCGGGTATTTCCGTTTTCGACGCGGCAAGAGAGCTTGGTCTTGCGAAAACAGCGTGCGCGGGCGAAATCGATGGTGCGGTCTGCGATATGCGAACTAAGCTTGAAAAGGACTGCACGCTCAATATCCTCACCTTCGAGGACGAGCAGGGTCAAAGAACATTCAACCACACCGCTTCGCATATTCTCGCGCAGGCGGTTAAACGTCTGTTCCCGAACGTAAAGCTTGCGATTGGTCCTGCGATTGACAACGGATTTTACTACGATTTTGATACAGACGAGCCTTTTACCGTCGAAACTCTCGCGAAAATCGAGTCTGAAATGAAGAAAATCGTCAAGGAGAGCATTAAAATCGAGCAGTTTTATCTTGCTCCCGATGAGGCGATTAAGTATCTTGAGGAGCAGGACGAGCCTTATAAGGTTGAACTCTGCCGTGAGCACGCGGACAAGGGCGAGCCTATCTCGTTCTACAAGCAGGGTGATTTCACCGACCTCTGCGCGGGTCCGCACCTTATGTCGACTTCTTCCGTAAAAGCGTATAAGCTTACTTCCGTTACCGGCGCTTACTGGCGCGGAAGCGAGAAGAATAAGATGCTTACGCGTATTTACGGCACGGCGTTTCCGTCCAAAGACGAGCTTAACGCTCATCTCACCGCTCTTGAAGAAGCTAAAAAGCGCGACCACAACAAGCTGGGACGCGAACTTGAATATTTCACGACAGTCGATGTTATCGGACAGGGACTGCCCGTTCTTCTGCCGAAGGGCGCGAGAGTTGTTCAGCTTCTCCAGCGCTGGGTTGAGGACGAGGAATACAAGCGCGGCTGCCTGCTTACGAAAACGCCGCTTTTCGCAAAGCGCGAGTTCTACAAGATTTCCGGTCACTGGGACCACTATCTTGACGGTATGTTTATTATGGGCGACCCGTATGACGAGGAAAAGGAGTGCTTTGCGCTGCGTCCGATGACCTGCCCGTTCCAGTATCAGGTTTTCCTTAACAGACAGCGCAGCTACCGCGATTTGCCTATGCGCCTTACCGAAACCTCCACGCTTTTCCGCAACGAGGACAGCGGCGAGATGCACGGACTTATCCGCGTTCGTCAGTTTACGATTTCCGAGGGACACTATATTCTTCGTCCCGAACAGCTTGAGGAGGAATTCGCGCACTGCCTTGAGCTTGCGAAGTACTTCCTCGGCACGGTTGGACTGCTTGACGACTGCACGTTCCGCTTCTCGCAGTGGGACCCCGCAAACCCCAAGAACAAGTACGAGGGTACAAAGGAACAGTGGGATACCGCTCAGGCGACGATGAAGAAAATTCTCGACGACCTCGGTGTTGAGTATACGATAGGCTTTGACGAGGCTGCGTTCTACGGACCGAAGCTCGACGTTCAGTACAAGAACGTTTTCGGCAAGGAGGACACGATTGTCACCATTCAGATTGATATGCTGCTTGCAGAGAGATTTGGAATGGAATATGTCGATGTTGACGGCACGAAAAAGCGCCCCTATATCATTCACCGCACGTCGCTCGGCTGCTTTGAAAGAACGCTCGCTTATCTTATCGAGAAATACGCGGGCGCGCTTCCGCTCTGGATGTCGCCGGAGCAGGTTCGCATTCTCCCAATAACCGACCGCGCAAAGGAATACGCGGAGAACATCTCGAAGCGTCTTGAGGGAATGGGTATCCGCACGTTCGTTGATAACAGAAACGAAAAAATCGGCTATAAAATTCGTCAGGCGCAGCTTGAAAAAATCCCGTACTTCTTCATTGTCGGCGACAAGGAAGTCGAGGACGGAACGGTTTCGCTGCGTTCGAGAAAGGACGGCGACCTCGGAGCGGCACCGCTTGACGAGGTTATCGCTAAAATCGTTAAGGAAAACGCCGATAAGGTAAGATAACATTGGGCGGGATTGCTCCTGTCCGAGGCGGCGGGGCAATCCCTTTATTAAACAAGGAGAATTATGGCAGAAGAAAAAATGGATTGGCTGGAGGATTTGAATTCGCTGAACAAGGAACTTGAGCAGCGTATTCTCGAAGCCAACGAGGACAAAACCCTCGTAAAATGGAGCAAGCTGCTTCCCGACCTTATGACGGCGGAAATTCTTATGGTCGGGCAGTTTTCGGGAGTGAAAAACGCGAACGGCGAAGAAGCTCTCGGTATTCTGATGCTTCAGAAAGACGGCAAAGCAATTGTTCCTTTTTTCACAAATCCCGAAAGAATAAAAGCTCTTGTTACTCCCGAAAAGAACAAATTTGACGTTCTGAGGGTGAACGCGGCGCGCTTCTTTATGTCTATAAAAGGCAAAAGCGCGGTTCTGAACCCGTTTTCGCCTTATACAAGGGTTTTCTCACCGTTTGAGATAAAGGTTCTTGCAGCCGAATATATCGACAAGGCTCCGCCTGTTGAAAACAGCGGCGCTGCGGTTAAGCCGGAATAATGTAAAGGATTGGTATAAGCTTTGAATACGTTTTGTAAAACTCTCAGTATAATTGTTCCCTGCTATAACGAAGAGGAAAGCGTTCCGCTGTTTTACGCGGAAACGATGAAACAGGAAACGTTTTTCCACGAAAAAGGCGTCGAGCTTGAATTTATCTTCATAAACGACGGTTCGCGCGATAAAACCGTCGAGGTTGTGAAGTCGCTTCGTGAAAAAGACGAGCGCGTTCATCTCGTTTCGTTTTCGCGGAATTTTGGCAAAGAAGCCGCGATTTACGCGGGATTTCAGAAAGCAAAGGGCGATTTTGTCGTGCTTATGGACGCGGATTTGCAGGACCCGCCCGCGCTTCTTCCCGAAATGTACGGTCACATTGAAAGCGGATATGACAGCGTTGCGACAAGGCGAGTGAACCGAAAGGGCGAGCCGCCTATTCGTTCGTTTTTTGCGAGAAGATTTTACGGTCTTATGCGGAAAATTTCGACAACCGAGATTGTTGACGGCGCGCGTGATTACCGTATGATGACGCGGCAGGTCTGCGACGCAATACTCTCGATGAGCGAGTACAACCGCTTCTCAAAGGGTATTTTCGGCTGGGTCGGCTTTGAAACAAAATGGCTCGAATATGAGAATATTCAGCGTGCCGCGGGCGAAACAAAGTGGTCGTTCTGGAAGCTGTTCAAGTACTCGATTGAAGGAATTATGGCTTTTTCGACCGTTCCGCTGATGATTTCGCTGGTTTTGGGCATAATTTTCGGTATTCTCGGCTTCGGTTTTATGCTGTTTTTCATCATAAGCGCGGCTGTGAGCGGGCTGAACCCGTTCAACGGCGGCACGATTGTAAGCGCGGTCGCGTTCATCGGCGGCATAATTCTCGGCTGTATGGGCATTCTCGGACTGTATACCTCAAAGCTTTACCTCGAAGTCAAGCAAAGACCGATTTATCTCATCAAAGAGGAATTTTAACAAACCCGCGTGTGGACGGCTTCGCTCCGGTGCCTCCGGCGGGTGGTCGCTTCGCTCCAGTGCCTCCGGCGGCCTAAGACCTTTTTCTGA